>Ga0325414_1000304_pt1 | contig 37123 bp, 17 predicted proteins | sample PopdelMetagenome_8_FD_206183 | JGI IMG/M metagenome (GOLD analysis project Ga0325414, IMG submission 206183) | Populus deltoides microbial communities from Bellville, Georgia, United States - Leaf-PdKOR-R3 | ecosystem: Host-associated > Plants > Phyllosphere > Phylloplane/Leaf | place: USA... | reverse complement strand
AAAAAAAATATAATTTAATATATTTAAATTAAAAGAAATCAGCACCGCATTATTAAATATACCTAGAGGGTGTTTGACACAATTTTTAATGACATTTTTAGGTGTTTTTGGTTTGATAAAATTTTAAATTAATTTTTTTTAGCGTTTGTTAATTTTAATGTATTAATATTAATATTTTTTTAATATATATTTTCTTAAAATATTTTACACCACAGTCTAGCATCACCACACAATCCACCTCAAAATTAATTCCATTAAACTTTGAAAAACCACTTCAAAATCCCAAACCACCTCTCTTCCCTAAGCGGCAGGCTTAAAGCGGTGATTTATTTTCAGTGGACGCTTTGTCTTTCGAAGAATAGTTTTTGTCAATTTTGTTTTTATTAATTTAATATTTGCACATGATCCTCGCATCAAATGTTTTTTGGCTCTATTCTATATCTTATGAAGAATTATTTCAAGGCTGTGGGACACCAATCAAACGCGCCATAAATGAGCGTTGTCTTTCACGACATGCTTTTAGTTTTACGCGGTCACGTTTAACAACCAGTGCTAGGTTTTGTTTGTTTCCATGATACGGCGGGGTACAAATGTTTTATATATATATATATTCAATTGAATTTTTTAAAACTTAAATTAGAAAAAAATATAATTTTTAATATTTATATTTATATAACACAGACATTTCCTCCTGGCTTCAAAACTGGCTTGCACACCGAATTATCCCTATCTAGCTAGCTAGATGATAGGGCGCGTGGATTTCTGACAACAAGCAGGGAGTGATAGTTTCTTTGTATCTGTGGAGGATTAGTCTGGTGGTAGTGGTAGCCAGTGTTTATTCCCTCATGTTCTCAATGATAAATGCACTAAAATATAATAAGAGAGGGAGGTGAGGTGGATGATTTATTTAGAATGCAATAAATAAAGAAATATAAAATAATTTTATTTTTGAAGAAATACTGATTTTTTTAAATCCAAAACCACTGTTCATTTAAGGTTTATTTTGCTTTGAAAATGCGATTTAAGAGTATTAATATTATTATTCTTAAACAAATCAAGGCTTCGTAGAAAGTAGAGCAGAACACAAGAATATCAAATATTTATGCGCAAAACCTGGTTGGTCTCAAGGGGCAAAGGAGTAACAATCCAGTGTATGCATTCATATCATATGAATGATTCCTTGCCGCTGAATCCCCTTTTCTAATATTTTATCCTTCTCCCCGCAGCTCAAACTCTTCAAGTAAAGAATAGTAGAGTCCCGCAGGCTCTCTTTTTTTCCTTGTTATATTTGATAGCAGCCTTTATTCTTCTCTTCTCTGTGATTTATTTACCTTTGAAAAACCCTTGACATGAAAAAAATTATTTTTATCTAGTTACTCTATATATCATGGCTTCTGTTTCTGGATTTGATGATCTGAAACAGTGAAACTGATACACACACACACACACACGAGAAATATTAGTATTTCCAACTTTTTATATATCTTAATTAATCTCTCTTTAAATCTCGATTAACTTCCAGCTTTCAATCTTCTGCTAAGTTAGAATATATATATATATGTGCTGGAGAAGATCAAGTATTTGGTAGTTTAAATTGATCAGTAATAAAAGAAGAAACTTGCAGGGAGATCAAGAGAGAAGAATCGAAGAAGAGATCAGATTAAAGCTGGCAAATAATAGCAAGTGGTGGGAGAGAGTAGATGTGGCAAGTAGAACCATGGCTGGTTTTGAAGGTAATAATTCTCGATACGTTCATGGTCAAAATCACAACAACCTTCTCAGACCTGAACTTCATCTGATTCAAAGACCTTCATCCATTCCTTCCTCTGATTCTAGAGACAACAACAATACCCCATCACCACCAGATCATGCCAACCAAACTGCTCATCATCATCCTGATAGTAGTGCTACCACTGGCTCTGGCGGCGGCACCAATCCGAATCGCCGTCCTAGAGGTCGTCCTGCTGGTTCCAAGAACAAACCGAAGCCACCCATTATTGTAACCCGGGACAGCCCTAATGCCCTCCGATCCCATGTGATTGAGATCTCTAATGGTGCTGATATAGTGGAAAGCGTGTCCACTTATGCGAGGAAAAGAGGAAGAGGAGTTTGTGTTCTTAGTGGAAGTGGGACAGTTGCTAATGTTACTCTAAGGCAACCAGCTTCTCCTGCAGGAAGCGTGCTTACTTTGCACGGAAGGTTTGAGATCCTTTCGCTATCTGGAACTGTGCTTCCGCCACCTGCGCCACCTGGGGCGGGAGGGCTGTCCATATTTTTGTCCGGTGGACAAGGACAAGTTGTTGGAGGGAATGTTGTGGGGCCTTTGATGGCTGCAGGTCCAGTGGTTTTGATGGCTGCATCTTTTGCTAATGCAGTCTTTGAGCGTTTGCCTTTGGATGATCAGGAGGAAGCTGGGGCGGTGCAGGTTCAGCCCACAGCTTCTCAGTCTTCGGGTGTGACTGGAAGTGGTGGACAGATGGGCGATGGCGGAGGAGCAGGCAGCGGTACTGGAGGAGCTGGTAGTGGTTTTTTTAATATGGCCGGAGGAGCTCATCATGGGAATTATCCATTTTCAGGTGATTTGTTTGGACCATGGGGTGGAAGTGCTGCCAGGCCTCCATTTTAATTAGGGTACCAAGGTTTTTTTTTCCAACGATCGAGTGACGAGTTAGAGACATTGTACTATCAGATTTTGGGCGAGACAGTTTCTGATCAGCTTTCAATAATTGATGATGGAGCATTAATGATCGATCATGAGGGGGTATATATATATATAGAACAATTAAGCTGCTAGCTAGCATATATTTTGTATTAATGTATGAACATGGTTGTGATGTGGTGATAAAAAAGATCGAGATTGGTCTTATCTAATTTCTTCATTGACAAGTCCATAAAGATAGAAGAAGAAGATGTATATTCATGGAGGCTGCCTGGTACTAATAATTACTTTGGAACCCAGATAGGAGCTGGAGCTATGGATTTACAGATTTGTCAAGGTCAGTAAGTTCAACTTCATATGTATAAACCATTTTGGGTTTCTTCTGTGTCTTTTCTTTTTCTTTTTATCAATAATTTGTAGCTATATTTGGAAGTTCTAATATAGTATATATTTTGATGCCCATCGATCTCTAGCTTGCTAGGGTTTAATATATATATACATAATTTTATGTCTCTCTCTAATTTTTTTAAATTCTTTTTTCTTTTTCTTTTTATCAATACATGTCTCCTTTTCCAGTGCAAGAAATATTATTTATTATAATATGTTTTTGTTTTGATATCTGAATAGAAAAATGTGCTGCTTCAGTTTATATATGAAATATATAGTACCTGTTCTTCATATCGAAAATAAGTACACTCGGGGGGGTTTTCTTGATACAATATATAGTGTAATTATGAGTTTGGTCAATGGAATAAAGCAAGAACATGTTGGAGAATGAAAATATATACATAGAGATATAAAATATATAATTTCAGAGTAGATTTTTATTTTTTTAAGACAGGAGATAGAGATACAAGGAAGTACATGTTTTGTTTATCTTTTTTTTTTTTTTTAAATCGCTGTCTCAGTCTCTATATATCTATTTCGAAACAATAAACAAATGTCAACTTAATAATATATATCAATATTCATGTAACCTAGCTAGTAATTAATGCTTAATTAGAGTATGTGCCTTGTCTTTAGCATTACATTCTTTGTTTGTAGGCAAGGGCACCCTACGATATATAGATCCCCCCTGAGCAGCTCATGAGCTCAGCTCAATCCCAAAGCACTACGTGCTGCAGCCGGTATCCACATATATTGTTTGTGATCTTGCATGTGGCCTTGTCTTCTTCCTTTATTTCATTTCTGCTTGCCCAACTGAGGAAAAGCACAGCGAAGAACCTTAAAAGCCTGTTGCTCTATTTACAGTAAAAAAGAGAGAGAGAAAACCTAGTCCTGAGCTTCGAGAACAGTTGATGCCCTACTTAAGGTGTCTCGCTCTCTCCCTCTTCTTTTTTTACTCTCTTTTCTCTCTCCATCTCCTGCATGCCCAATTCACACTTCTTTCTTTGACCAAGCGTTGCAGCAGTAGCTAGAGAGTTCTCTTGTCAGTTACAATGTATGAAACCAACAAGACTACTGTTACGGTCGTAAAACAAGCCTGTCTACCCCCAAACTTCAGTTTTCTGAGCCATGGAACTCAAGCCTCTAGGTTGTCAAGTGCCCACATTAACATACATGAAAAGAAGAAAAACTCACTTCCCAACGAGAGAAGTGTAATAAAAAATAAAAAAAAAACATGTTGGCACCATGTGTATAGCATGATTTCTAGAAAAACTTAATTGTATCCATCTTAGTTTAATATAATGTTAATCTAGTAGTACCGAGCCCAGCTAGCAAGATTAATTAATAGCTTAATTACAGAAACAATTATGTAGGAATCATAAAATCCCCAACTCCCAATTCCTTAATTTTCTAGCCATTCATTTATCATTAATATCACTACTACCAATCTTCACAGGCAAAAGAAATGTTCCAGTACTCATATCCCATATGTGCACAAATTTCTTGTTTTTGTTTTGCCTATAATTGGTTTTAACATTCTGGTCTCTGCACATTAACATTGTTTCTCTTTTTTTGGGTAATCATCGATAGAGAGATAGTTTTAAGGATGACTAAGCAACTGATAGTACGTAAAAGAGAAGAATACGGACAACATTAATATTTGTTGTACTTGCTACATGTTTTTTTGTATATTGACCACACACAAAAGCACATTGAAATGGAAGGAAAAAAAAGCTTACGGACCAACATTGTACATTCAAAAGCTGGCTACTGATGAAATCTTGATTTAAGCTTGAATGCCTTGAGCACGCGGTCCATCACATTTCTCCTCTCCTTCCAATTTTTCAAGTCAATTATATATTTTATATATTGTCGTGGAATTAATTATATATGGAGGTGTCTAGCATTGCTCAATTGTCATAAACTTCATGAATAAGTGATTTCATTGTATGTGTAAGCATCAGTCAATCGATAAAGTTGCTTAGGGTTTTGAAATAAGAGATAGGCGTTGCCTTTGGCGTGTGTGTGTGTGTGTGTGTGTGTGTGTAATTGCCACCTCTTTAAGAACATATTAATCATAGAGTGTTTTTCATCCAGCCATGCGTCCTAGCTAATTAATGCAACAGCTGAGACACTTTCTTTCATTCTTGGTTGATACGTACGAGCGCCTAAACACCACGATCTTAACTCAAGTGTTAACTAAATAGAAGAAGAAGAAGAAGAAGAAGAAGAAGAAGAAGAGATTAGCAAAGAATTAACTTCTTGTTGCAGAATAAAACCGAGCAGTACATATATATATGGCATCATGTTTGTTTCTCACGATGTGATTAATGGAAGGACATGAAGTCTACATGTGATTAAAAACACAGTAGGTTCATGTTAGTTACAGAATAGTGACACGGCACTATTCAGCTTCTTCCTCCCTTTGACACGCGCACACATCCAATTCTTGCATGATCTAGCTAGATCTGTATATATGTTCACCTTATGCATGGTTTCAACATATATATGTTTCACCCGATATCTTAGAATCACGAATCTTATGAGTATATGAATTCTATATATCCCTGAAAAATACAGCGAGGAGGCAGGTGAATTAATGATCCCCCCCCCCTCCCCCCCTCCTTTTGCTAGCTAGGGATGCACAAAAATGTGTCCATGTATATTCCGACAATATTAATGTTAGTGCAAACCGCAATGTAATGCAGTGAGAAGAACTGAAGATTAATTTGGGCCTATTTAGGGCATGCTTTCTCGCACATTAATATTGTTGACTATAGCATGCATGAAAGCAGGTAGCAGGTCTTACCGTTTGGTTTCCCACCTTTTCCCCATATCTTCTTAGAGCCATCCATTCAAGCTATAGTAGTAGGCGACGGAGTGTAAGTAGGATATAAACGAATGCATGACTGCGGAGAGAGACCAATTCATAATTTCGGCCGGGGCAGTAATTAAGATCGATAAAAGCCGGTGTTCATTTACACACACACACACACACACTCAGTGTAGAGATCGGCAAAATTCCACAGAATCTCGGCCAATTAATGCACTTATTACCATCTACAGATCGTAACAAGGGCTCATATAGAGAAACTAACTCCGGATGATGCATGGTTTTCCCATCAGAGCTAAGAGCAAATTAGCCTTAATTAGAACATGCCCAGTAATCCAACCACATGATAAATAACACACTAGCATTGCAGCTAAGGATGTAAAGGTTCATTAAGCTCAAAGAGGACAAGGTTCATAACAATGATTCCTTCCATACTTGTGTCAGCTTTCAATTCTGTGGTGAAGCGAAGCCTGCCATTAATGAGAAACGCTTCGGAATAAAATTGAAGCTACAAGATTCGGATGACAGAATTAATTTAAGGCGGCGCAAAGGTCAACACTGTGCAAATTATAATTAAGAGGATCAGCTGGGCTCTGGCTGTAACTATATTTCTTAACCGTGGCTGTAGTGTGGTCGAGGAAAAAATATTTGGTTAGAAAAGTTATTGAAACAGAGATTGTAAATAATATAGAAAATAAAGAAACAAGACAAGCTTGAATGCAAAAATAAATAAAAATAAAATCAAAATAGAGCCTTTTCAGCCTCTCAGGCTATTAAATATGAGATCCACATGAATTCCACAGTTAGTTAATTTTTTTTTTTTTGTTAAAATCCCACAACTAATTATTATCAAAAGGGTACTTTCTACTTTCCGTCTAAAGCAGCCAGCCCCAGTAATTCGTACACGGGTCCAGCCAAAATCCGCAAGATGGCTTCTCTCGTGAACCTCGAGAAACTATTCTGCACATGTGATAAACATGCATCTACAGAGATGGGTGCTTAGGACTCTAATTCAACAAGTTGGGAGGAACAAAAACAATCTCAGCTCTCGAGCCTCTGTCTCTCCCAAAACTTGGCATTTCTACCTAGAAAAATTAGTGGATCCAGCTCACACGAGGAGGAGGGAGTCAGGCTGATCTGTTCTCAAATGGGACACGAACATGGAGTTGTCCATGCAAGCTAACAACAGCAGATGTCTGAAGTGGATCAATTCTCGAAGGTAAGCTCACAACCTGACCAAAAAAGACATTTCAAACGTTTTTCACGTACATACAAGTTAAATATATTAAAGCAATGGACCATCACCACATTAACATCCTGCCAATAAGACCACACCAATACCATAAACAATGAATTCACCCTCTAAAGAGTTGATTCACAAGATGAATAATCCACCTGCCTGGCAGGGTCAGCGACTAACATGTTCCATGTTGTAGTTATAAATAAATGATTCCCATACTCTCACTTATGACAGTCTTCCCTTGGGCATGAAAGCCCTGGTGAATCTATATTGGAATAGGAGTACCATTTGCTCCAGTCAAGGATTATAAAGCAGAAACACCTCTTTTTTTAAAGTTACTATTCTGTTAGAGATCAAAACAATACCTTCTTAAATGGTGTTATACCCCAAGGATTGTCTAGCTGCTCTGGTTGACCTGTTATAACCAGACGCCCTACAGGATCTGATTGTACTCGGACCTGATCCACCAAAAATAGCGATTTCATGTATCTTCTAGGGAGAGTGGTATAACCAAGAATTGATATGTTACGAAGGAACATTTTAAGTTCTGGAAATGATAGAGCACACATCCATGGCATAGTGCATTCTATCAATAATTTCCATCTAAAAGAAATCAAAGAGGTAAGAATAAGAGCAGGAAAGACAAACACATGAGAGGGGAGCAAAAGAGATACCACGAGAAGGTGCTTATCTCTTCATGCAGAAGTCCGGGGACTAAAGCATATATCTCATAGCAATCTTTCTGTGTATAGGTGCAGTATGTTAGTCACTAAACCCAGCAGTGAGAACTTGACAACTAAGGCTCAGGATAACAGAAATTTTGAGAAAAGAAAACAGAAGATGCTTACACTTTCCCACACATTGATCTTCACCCAGTCAGCAGGGGGGCCAATATCAACGATTTCAGTATCCACTCTAAGATGATAAAAAAAACAATTAGCCTTGCTTCATAAAAAAGAAAACACCTTATGGCATGTGTGCAGGCATAAAAGGGGCACCATTTGGACTCTGATGTACAAATTCTATGGAGGATTTTTTTCTTTCTAGTTGTAGCTTGAAGCCAGGAAACTAAGAGGATAGCGCAAAATACGCCATGGTTCATTTGTTGAAAGAATAAGATCTACACTTGCTATTATGCTGAACGATGACTTCATAAGAAACAGTTGGATCAACTAATTACTATTTAATTACTAGTATGAAAACAGTTGCAAGCCAAACTGAGAAAAATAAATTGAGAGGAAATAAAGAGCAATCTTTACTCCTTATCTGTTTCAGCATTCACAGGTCTCTCATCTGTCTTCTGTTTGTGAAAACCTGACTCAACAAACCAGATCAAAATAAAAAGGAACGAGAACCAGGAACTGAATTTAACAACTTACAAGCTCACACTATTATCAGCATACAGATTCCAATGAAAACATTGTATCCCACGAGCAGAAGAAAATACAAAATTTATAGTTGCACTAGCCTTGGGCCTGTAGTTTTCCACTCAACTTGGTTTCCTCATAGTTGTATAAATGGTTTATGAGCACAACTAAGTTAAATCTGGTATGGTTTATCTACAAGTTGCATGACTGACAAGCACTAACAATGATAACTAACCACTTCACAGATGCATCCATATATAGATGCAAGCAGATTTCACATTCAGAAATATGCCAGGATTTATCATCCCCATTTTCATCCAGTGTAACAGACTCTATCATCTTACGTAGATCAATTACATAATGTACATGTATGCAACCAAAAAGATGCATGGATTTTTATGGACTGCGTAAACTTTAATAGCTTTTAATTGTAGAATTCACTTTTCTCTCATTAAGTGCAACTCTATCTTCCATATAACAGAGTGACCACATATGGTACCAAGAAAAATTCAAAGGACTATTTGATGCTAAGCCAGCCAAGAGTTTAACCACTCAAGTTTAAGTTCAGTTCAATAATGCAAACCAACAAGCACAAGCCGAGCTTTTATTCACTTGCACTGATTAGTTCTGTTGAAGCTCTAATAATTCTCTGTTTTCTGAGCGGGTAAAAGATTTTGGAAATACTACAGACAAACAAAAACAGGCAAGAACAGCAGTTTACCTCCTTTTCGACACTGGCAGCCTGATGCAGGGGTGGACTGGGAAGTTGGAGCTCACCAGTTTCCCTCTTATTCTTTTCATATTCCAGAATTGCCTGTGGTAAATGAAGGATCAGGGATAGAAGTCACAAGAAAGTTGCAGGGAGCAATAATCCATTAGTCCACAACCTAGTTTTTAAATCATTTGAATCTTTATGGCATTCAAATGCCATACAAGGACAGCTAAACTCACTTCAAATCCAACAAAGATAAGCCTGGACACTTGTCAACACTGACAAATTGTATGATCTGAGTCTATTCTAATGCTTCTATCATTAGATTCCCTAGCCAACACTTCCTGTGTTAAAATAAAACAAAACAAAGTCTTAATTTAGGATTTTATCTAACATATTAAGTTCCAACACCAATTACTGAGTACCAAATGAATCTACATATAGAGCATTTTCACCACAGAAAAAAACATTACCTTCTCATAGAAAATGCGGAATGTCCAAGACACCGTTGTGCAAGTCCTGTGAGAGACAGAGAAAAGTTGAATGAATTAAATGATAAATATTTTCCATATTTTAATAATCCACATAAATTATTGCTGCCATTCATAGCCCACATCCAAGATGTGAAGAGCAGAAAATAATTATAGTAAAGTGTCAACTGTCTGCAGCCTAAAAAACAAATGATGAAAAGAAACGTAACTGAAAATGCTTAATAATCCCATGCCAAATCCTTGCAAATTTTACAAATAACTTTAAAAAATATATTTGGCTTAATAATCCTTTGTTAAATCCATGCAAATTCTACAAGATAGCTTAAAAGAATTATCCTTCCTTACTTGGGAGGGTGGAAAGGCTCTCCCACTTGCCGCCACAACTTGTTTGCGGTAACCTACAGATATGAGATCAAAAGCAGCTGTCATAAGTTAATAGCAATAAAAGCCTAAAGATCCACGAAACCTATTATTGACACAAAATTATTAAAATGCAACATATAAGAGCATCGAAACTGCAATTTCACGTGACCAAAAAACATTATCATGCAAGTGGTACAACTCTAGCTACAGGTACAACATTACATTACATCTCTGAAATCATATACTCCAGATGTTACGATCCTGAAACATATCATGTATCCACATGTTTTATTCCAGAAGCTGGAGGGGGATCAGACATTTTTCATTAATACCCTGGTCAAACATAAGTTCAGAATAAGTTCTTTTTCTTTTTTTTTTCCAATCCGAAGGGCATAACCTAAGTACTAAAGCATTTGCTGAAGGGGAGCAAATCCTCTTAATATTTGTAAGAAAAAGGAGACAAATTCTCAAATAGCAACAAAAGGAATATAGTGAGATGAAGGTTTGCTTTTTGAATTTGTTGGGAGTTGTTTGTAATTATTTTACCAGGCGGCTTCGTGAGCACCTTTGTAACCAAGCTGCTTTACGAATAGCCTCTTTCGTGACTAGGATAAATAGTTTTCAAGAGACCTTTTAAGGATTTAACCACTAAGCGATTGGGGGTACCTCCTTGCTTCTTTATCTACAGGGTTTGACTTGATGAAAGTCACTTTGAACCAGAACTTTTGAGGATTTAGTGCTTTGTAAGCTGTGAGGGGTCATAGTAATTGGATCAGTTATGCATCCTTCTATTAGGCATGAAGCCTCAGAATCATCATCAGTCATTAATACGAGTTGATATACACTTATATCAATTCATTATGTATTCATTTTCTACTTTTAATTAATTTATCTCAAGCACGAACTAGTTTCTAGTAATGGTTTTAGCATTGGTGCAATTTTGATTCCAATCAAAACCAAACCTTCCAGGAATAGTTTTGGTCATCGTGAGCATGGATAGTTAACCATTTTCTAAATAAAGCATAAACCATAAATTTTCAACAATTTCACTAAAAGGGGAGAAAACTTAAGTTTTGAATAAATATGGGCCATAGCTTTGTACAACTCTTAACAATAATTTCATAATTGAACTCTTGCATTTCATAAAATGCTGACATTTTCTCTGCTAGTGATACTGATTTTCTTTGGATGTGCCAACCTTCTCATTGAATTCCCTTCTCTTTTGGTTAATCTCATCTATCATGATTGCTTCTTAATTTTGTTCGATGTAATAATCGCTTGAATTTTCTGCCTTTTCATTATCCTATATTTAACCAGCAAGAAGTGAATACTAATGGAATTTGGTAATGTCAGCTTAATTTGGAGGGGAATTCGTTAATACTTGTAACCATGTATGATTTTTTTAAGTTCTAAGGAGGAATAGAAGTGAATTTAATTGATTTAAACTTCCAATCAGAAGGACAAACCAACATGGTTCCAGGCAAGCTGTGTGAGAAAAGAGGTTGTCAACAAATGTGAGCATTTTGAAGCACAAAGCCATTATGCTTGACAACAGCAGTAGAGCAACCTGATATGTTTTCAAGCAACTACAACTCCTACACTCAATCCCTTTACTTATTTATAATTCTATCTAGCCACTGATATGGGATATTTAAATTTCCCATAGTGTATGGCAAACACTATTGATTTAGTGTAATAGCTTATGTTGCAAGGTATTCCTATTTCTTACACCAATTCCAGAAACCATGCTGCTACATACAACAGCAAAATCCATTCAAGTGCAGACTTCCTTTTTTTTTTTGGCAGCCAATGCCTAAAACCCACAGAACATGAAAAAGGTATAAAGAGGGAAGCAAAAGACACCTACCACTTCATAGCCACCCAGTTTGATCACAGACCTCCATAACCTAACTCCCATGGAAAAAACGACCATATTAGCTCACACCTAGACTCTAGACACATATCATTGGAGAGAAAAAAAACTATTTTCACATAAAACTTACTTCAGGCAGTTTAATGGCTCTCCGTAAAACTTAGGGGGTTTGAAATCCATGATATTCTGCTTATAAAAAACCTCCAGGTCCTTCATGAATGCAGCTTGCTCCTCTAGGGTCCCGGCAACATCAGTCTCCCCCATCTACATTTCAAACACCATATAATCATTCAGCACAAACAATACTTCTACTTACAAGATTCATGATCACAATGAATACTTTAGTTTGCTAAGGATGTTGGGTTCAATCACCTTCATATCAGTCCATACATTTTTGGACTTTGCCGCACTATCAAGCTTTGTTCTAGGAGTTGAGCACCGCCTTTGGGTAGATGGAGTCGCCGTTTGTGGCTGGTTTTGAACAGAGGAGCCATCATCTCCATCAGTTTTCTCTTCCACCACTCGCCGATTAATATTTTCATCCGTAGCAGTTTTCCCATCATCAGGCAAAGCTGGAGTGTCAGTCATAGGAACATCAGTTGCCAAACTCACAGTGTTGTCATCGTCAGCAACTGATGCCTGCCTATTTTCATTCGGCTCTTGATCCTCCGAAACATCAGCAGTTTCTTCTTGCTCTTTAACAGTGGCATCAGAAGGCTTGTTAGCATCCGAGTCTCCCAGCAAGTCTTGCACGGCAACCATTTCACTATCTTCCATTTCGCTTTTTTTCTTTTTCGTCCAGCTCACACCCTATAGACCAGCAACATGCATGAAGTATTATACGCTAGATTAAATCCAAATAAAATATATGCATAATTCTCTAATAATATTGGCAAAAACCGTTAGCCTCTTGCAAAGTATTTCGCGAGGAGGGGAAAAAATAAAGAAAAAAGAATAATCAATCCCAAAAATCTATTTCTAATTTTCAAGAAAAAGATTTTCAATGTTTAAACCTAACTACTAAACAATTCAAGATTTAAAATAAAAATAAATAAAAAAACGTGGTAAAAGCTTGCCTTTGGGAGATAACAGAAGCGGAGAGAGGTAGAGCTTGAAAGAGAATAGAGCGAACGGCAGCGTGTTAGGGTTCTGAGTTTGAGCAGAAAGCGGGCAATGCAGGTAAAGAGGAAGGCAGAGAAGGGTGAGATCAAGTCTTTTCCGGCGAACGTACAAGGTTGCGTATCGTGCCGTCCGTGCCAAACCCAAAGGAACGACGTTTCGATTAGCGAATTCTTTTAATTTCTCAAAAAAGACAGTTAATTTGCGAGAAGAAAGACAAGGTGGTAACTAGCAGAGCAAATCCATGGCCGTGGGAGTCAGGATTTTCCTTCCTTTTTTTTTTTTTTTTCTTTCCCTCTGTGCTTTCCTTTCTTGTGTGTGTATATATGTAAATAAAATCTCCTTTGACTCTATAGAAAATTAAATACCAGGCTGAACATATTTTTTAATTACGTGGCTGATGCTCATCTAACCTTACTTTTCCCTTTCAGGAAGACTGGGTTGCCCTTGTACTGCTCCCGTTGTCTTTTCTTTACTTTTTACCTGGTAGTTGACAATATTTTTTTTTAATTATACAAAATCCATGTTAATAGCGTCAATAATTTTTTAATATCATAGGAAATTATATTATAAGTAAAAAAAAAATGAATTTTTTTATATTAGATTCGTAGTGAAAATTAAATTTATGAAGCTGGATAGATATGAAAAATTAAAAAAAAACAACTTTAATCCTTTACATTATTAAAAACAGGAGTGCTTATATGTAAAATTAAAAAAAAAACTTATATTGTTCGTATTTTTTTTTATTTGAGAAACAATGAAAAACTTGTAAAGAAAAGCTATATAAAACTCTTAAAATGTGTTTTTAAAACTCAGTGTAAATCTAAAAACCGAATGATGAATATTTTGAGCTAATTATTAATACTAATTTTACAATAAAAGTCGAGCTTGTGAATATTTTAGGTTTCTTGTTTGTTTGTTTTTCCTTCCTTTGAATTTACAAGTGCGGTGCTGCTTTTGGATTTGCTTTTCTTCGCTACTCACTAGTTTATTACATTATGAAAAATAATTTTAAAGAATATCAACTTTTATGTGACTCGATTCAATTGTTAAAAGAATTCTATGCATTTTGCTGAGATAGATACATGGAAACTACCATGAACCATGCATCGAGATAAAATAAATTAAAAATTATAGATGAAGATATTTTTATTAATTTTTATTAATTAAGAGTTTTATTTTTATTTTTTATGCGTTTGTTTTTTTCTTTAAAATGAGTCCAAAAAATATCTAATAAAATGTCATTAGTTACTCTTTGAGCACTATAAATTTTTTTTTATTTTGAAGAGTAACAAACATATGTTATTTACTATTCTAAAGTGAAATCTGTCGTCTAAAATCGCATATATAGTATATAATTTTTTCTTAAAATATATGATAGGGATAAATTTTTAAAAACCCACATTAAATTATAAATTTTAAAAATAAATAAATATTATCAAATAAAAATAATATTTATTTATCTTTAAAATATAATACTATCAAAATAAATAATCATTAGTCTCAATAAAAACTGTGATAAATATAATATTTATTTAAATTCAAATGTTATTTTAAATTTTAAATTTAATAAATAAATAATTAATGATCAATTGATTGTCCATTAACATTATCATCCCATTTATAAAATCAAAACTAGTGGTCTTGACTTCAAAATCAACGATAGGACTCATCAGCAGGCAGCATAAAGCAAGCAAGAAATGCAAGCCACACCTTAATAATGCATGATGTCATGTATCTTACCTCAGCAAAATTAACCCGGCAGTTTGTCCAGTTTCGCGATCTCTCTTTCACGCGTTTGGATTGCTTCTCTGACGTACCCTCTGCATCATTAGTACCTATTTGCCACCTTAATTACTTATGTGTCCTTAAGAGTCTTTGATTCGACCCAACTTGTCCACCTTAATTACTTTTGTGGAGTGGTTTTTCACGTTCATCTGAAGTTTTCTGTAAGCATGGATACCATTTGGTTTCTTAAAAATTCATTTTTTGGTTAAAAATTCATTTTTTTATATATTTTAAATCATTTTAATATGTTGATCTCAAAAATAAATTTTTAAAAATAAAAAAAAATATTATTTTGGTGTATTTCGATATGAAAAACATTTTGAAAAGCAACTGTAACCATACTCTCAAAACCATAAACATGCAAGAATCCTAAAACCATGCACCGGGAGCAGGGAGCATGGGTGAACGCCCAACTAGAAAGCATGCACCCAACACTCCTGTGAGCTCGAGTAGATTAAAATTCAAAACATTATGATAATTAAATTACATTTTAACAATTACTTTTTATAAAATGGCAAGACTTATATGTTATAAATACTTCATGAATCTTCTAAACTCAAAGTTTACAATCTCTTTATTCTTTACATGTTTAACATGAATTTTTTTAGAGTTTATCTTTTTAAAATATTATTGTATTTTTTTTTACTATAAAAATATTGACTTAAGTATTAGAAAGCCCCATATTCATCAAATGAAATATTTTATAGGTTTCAGCTACCGATTATTACTTGGACTTTCCATGTCAAGTCATTAGACACCTGAGCTAGAAAAAATATATTAAATTGTTTGAATTAAGAGATTGATTGATTATTCAACACGCCAATTTTATTTCTAAACATCTTAAATTTTAAAACTCGTCAATTATAAATTTTATTTTTTCAAAGCAAATTAACTTTAATTATTAAGCTTAGTCTACGTGTTTACAAAATCTTAAGAAAATACATATTCAAATTCTAGTTAGCATATTTATGAATTATAACTTTTGATTTTAATTAGTAATTTAAAAGTTATTTTTATCACACAACTTAATAAAAATTTAAAATAAATCCAAGTTAAAATTTTATTAGATAAAAATGACTCAAGTAGCTCTTTTTTTTTCTTATAGCAAAACAACACTGTATAAATTAGAATTTACAAGTTAAAGGAAAAAACTTTGAACTTTTAATTAAAACAAAATTTCAACTTAAAATCACAACAAATCAAAATCTATTTATAACTAAACATATTTATAAATTTTACTCGATTTAAAAATTTAAAAACAAAAGCAACATACAAAATATAACCTTAAATAATAATAATAATAATAATAATAATAATAATAATAAATTTACTGGCTTAATAATAATAAAATTTGGACTTAAGTTCATCGGGAAAGGAGAAAAAGAAACAAAATAAAAAGCCCACCCCCATAGTATATAACTGTATATCTCTATCCTTCTTTCTGGGCCCGGAAAATCTTGTTAGCCCAAGCCAATCCAGATAATAAACGTAATACTCACGCAATCCAATCCAATCCAAAGAGCCCGACCCTTTATTATATAAAATATAAACACAGTAACAGAAAAAGAGAAAAAGAAAAGAGAGAGATAACGGAACAAAACGGTCGATCCCCATGCTCAAAACAGATATCAAGTGGCAATTAGGGTTTTGGACAGAGAGAGAGATCCATCTTCATCTTCAAAGACGTTTGAGGTGCTTTGCTTTTCCCTCTCGTAATTTTTTCTTTTATCTCTTTCTTCGTATTCGATTATTGATTGATTTATGCTTTATTATACAATCCAATTCTGAATCCGGTGGTATATTAAGGCCGCAATTGAAATCATTTCATGTGCTAGGATTTCTTTCAAAGTTTTCGATTTGACTGTATAAATAAATCAATTCCTAATGATGATTCGTTGATTGAACAGTTAAATAAGCACACAAGCAAACAATTATGGAGGATGTGAAACCTAAATCTAGAAAAAATGATTATTTGGCACGGAAGGAGGAGAAAGAGGATTCTAAGAGGATTCATCGAGATAGAGACAGGGAGAGGAATGGAGAGAGGCACAGAGACAGAGAGAAGAGAGAACGCGAAAACAGTAGGTGTTCCGAGAGAGACAAGAGTAGTGATTCTGATGACAAGGAAAGGGAGAAAGAGAAGCACAGAGTCAGAGGCAGGGATGATAGGGCAACAAGGAGTAGGGTTGATGATAGAGAGAGAGTTAAGGACAGGAAGAGAGATAGAGACAGAGAAGAGAGAGACAGGGAGAGGGACATAGCGAAAGAGGAGAAGAAGGAGAGGGAGAGGGAGAGGGAGAGGGAGAGGGAGAAGGAGAGGGTTAGGGAGAAAGATAGAGAAAGAGAAAGTGGGAAGAGGGAACGTGAGAGGGAGAAAGACAGAGAAAGGGAGAGGAGGGAGCGTGACAGAGAAGAGCGAGAAAGGGAGAGGAGCAGGGAGAAGAGGGAGAGGAGGACTAGGGAAAGGGAGAAGCATAGGGAATTGAGTAGTGACAGTGATGATGACTCAGGGGAGCGTGATAGTAAACTGCGAAGGAGAGACAATGACGACTCCAAGGAGAGAGTGCATGAGCAGAGCCTTAGCAGGTCAAACAGGCACATGGATAACAGTGAAGAGAGCCTAAGGAAAAAGAGTGGCAAGGAGGACGGTGATAAGAACGAGAGTAAAACCCGAGAAGATGAATTAGAGGAGGAGCAGAGGAAATTGGATGAGGAGATGGAGAAGAGGAGGAGAAGAGTCCAGGAATGGCAAGAGCTGAGAAGGAAGAAGGAAGAAACTGAGAGTGAAAAGGGTGGGGAAGAAGCCAATGTTGATGAATCTAAGAGTGGTAAAACCTGGACTCTTGAAGGAGAATCTGACGACGAAGAAGCACCTCCCACTAGCAAATCCGATATGGACATGGACCAGGAGGAAAATACAATACCTGATAAAGAAGCTGGAGATGCAATGGTGGTGGACACTGAGAATGACATTTCTGCTCCACAAAGTGAGGTTGATGCTGTTAATGGGGATGAGGAAATTGATCCATTGGATGCTTTCATGAATTCTATGGTCTTACCTGAGGTTGAGATGCTAAACAATGCTGTGGTTACTCAAACTGCTGATGATAATAAAGCAGACTCAAAGAAGAAAGATAAGAAGGATGAAGGAATCAATGGAGGACAGCGGAAGAAAGGCTCTCATAAATCTCTAGGGAGAATTATTCCTGGAGAAGATTCTGATTCAGACCACGGGGACCTTGAAAATAGTGAAGTTCCTTTAGAAGATGAGGATGATGACGAGTTCATGAAGAGGGTGAAGAAAACAAAAGCTGAGAAACTGTCCATTGTTGACCACTCAAAGATTGATTACAGTCCTTTCCGCAAGAATTTCTATATTGAAGTGAAGGAGATCTTGAGGATGACTCCTGAGGAGGTTACTGCTTATAGGAAACTACTGGAGTTGAAAATACATGGAAAGGATGTGCCGAAACCAATTAAAACTTGGCACCAGACTGGACTCACAAGTAAAATTTTGGAGACAATAAAGAAACTTAATTATGAGAAACCAATGACAATTCAAGCTCAGGCACTGCCTATAATTATGAGTGGACGGGACTGCATAGGCATTGCGAAAACTGGTTCTGGTAAAACCCTTGCATTTGTGCTGCCAATGCTGAGGCATATCAAGGACCAGCCTCCTGTAGAAGCTGGAGAAGGACCGATTGGGCTTATAATGGCGCCCACAAGAGAGCTTGTGCAGCAGATCCACAGTGATATTAGGAAGTTTACTAAGGCCCTGGGTATAAGATGTGTGCCCGTTTATGGAGGTTCTGGTGTTGCCCAGCAAATTAGTGAATTGAAACGGGGGACAGAGATAGTTGTCTGTACTCCAGGCAGGATGATTGACATACTTTGCACCAGTGGAGGGAAAATCACTAATCTTCGTAGAGTTACATATCTGGTTATGGATGAAGCCGACCGGATGTTTGACATGGGATTCGAACCTCAAATCACTAGAATTGTCCAAAATATTCGTCCAGATCATCAAACTGTACTCTTTTCTGCCACTTTCCCTCGGCAGGTTGAAACTTTGGCTCGTAAAGTACTGAACAAACCTGTGGAAATACAGGTAGGTGGGAGGAGTGTGGTGAATAAGGACATCAATCAGCTGGTTGAGGTAAGACCAGAAGGTGAAAGGTGGTTTAGGTTGTTAGAACTACTTGGTGTATGGAGCGAGAAGGGAAAAATTTTGGTATTTGTCCAATCACAGGACAAATGTGATGCGTTGTTTAGGGACTTGCTGAAGTTTGGTCATCCTTGCCTCTCACTTCATGGGGCTAAGGATCAGACGGACCGTGAATCCACCATTTCGGATTTTAAGAGCAACGTCTGCAATTTGTTGATTGCAACAAGTGTTGCAGCCAGAGGTTTAGATGTGAAGGATCTAGAACTGGTGATCAATTATGATGTTCCAAATCATTATGAGGATTATGTTCACCGTGTTGGTCGGACTGGCCGAGCTGGTCGCAAAGGCTGTGCCATCACTTTTTTCTCCGAGGATGATGCAAGATATGCACCGGATCTTGTAAAAGCATTAGAACTCTCTGAGCAAGTTGTTCCACAAGACTTGAAAGCCCTTGCTGATGGTTTTATGGTGAAAGTGAATCAGGGTCTGGAGCAAGCCCATGGAACTGGTTATGGTGGAAGTGGTTTTAAATTCAATGAGGAAGAGGATGAAAAGAGAATGGCGGCAAAGAAAGCACAAGCAAGAGAATATGGCTTTGAGGAAGAGAAGTCTGATTCAGAAGATGAAGATGAAGTTGTTCGGAAGGCAGGTGGTGACATGTCACAGCAGACTGCCCTTGCTCAGCAGATAGCTGCTCTTGCTGCTGTCTCAAAAATCCCTGCACCTGTGGCACCAACTCCTCACTCTGTTACTCAATTTCTTTCTAATGGTGGATTACCTGTTCCTCTCAATCAAGGTCCAGCAGTTGCATCTGTGACTGGGCTGCCTTTTGCTCATAATAATGAAGCTGCAGCCAGGGCAGCAGCAATGGCAGCCGCCATGAATTTGCAACACAACCTGGCAAGGATCCAAGCTGATGCAATGCCTGAACATTATGAAGCAGAGCTGGAAATCAATGATTTTCCCCAAAATGCTCGGTGGAAGGTTACCCACAAGGAAACTTTGGGCCCAATTTCAGATTGGACTGGTGCTGCCATTACCACCAGGGGGCAGTTTTTCCCACCAGGCAAGGTGCCAGGACCAGGAGATCGCAAGCTGTACCTGTTCATCGAGGGCCCTACTGAGCAGTCTGTTAAGAGAGCTAAAGCTGATCTAAAACATGTTTTGGAAGACATCACGAACCAAACATATCAACTTCCTGGTGGAGCTCAACCAGGCAAATACTCGGTTGTATAAGTGTAAGAGCTCAATAATAGCCTTCTTTCTTTTCTTTTTTTTTTTTTGCATATACAATTGTGTTTGATATTTTTTTTTTTTTTGCATATATATCTTTATAACTTCTACTCTTGTAATTTTTAATCTCCTCCTTTTCTTTCTGGTTGAGTTTGGACTTGTAGGCAATGCCTGAATGGTAATTATCTTAGTTTGAAAATTGTAAAGTTGCTGATATATTTTTTCTTGATAATATGGATTATTTTGGTGCATGGAAATCGGGGAAGGATTAGATAATTGGTTCATGGTGTTTCCCAAAAGCATTGTGGGATGATGAGCCAAAAGCAAATAACTGTTTCCTTTCTTGTTTAAATATGCCCCTCCTCTCATGCAATTTCATATCCTGTAGCTTCTCAAGTTAGCCATAAGGTGTTAAATTTGCTGTCCATTTCCATGTCTCTTTTCCATTTTTTAATTTGTGTTCTTTCTTTTTCTTCTTGTCCTCTCCCCATGGCTCGAGGGATGGTTTAAGCCTATGCTGGCATGTCCAATGTATTCTCTGCCCCCATAACCTTTGGCTATGATGGCTGTTGAAGAGATGGCGATCTGGTGCGCGATGCTTCTGCCTTCTTGTTCCCATAGATTAACAAAGTGGATTGTTCTGGAACTCCTTTCTGCTACCATATTTGCTTTCTTGTTCCTTGGTGCGCATCACTTTTGGGTGGGATCTGACATCGTATTTGGGGGTTTTGCAGGTCTGAGTAGTAAAGTTCTGGAAGCCACGTGTTACTGTGCTGACACTCCGAGGGGCTTACCCCTCCATATGAAGCATTAACCTGCATAGAAGGGTGGTAAGGGGCAACAAGGTTACTGTTGGTTTCACAACATTTCCGAGATAGATTACAAGTTTCCTTGGATTCTTTTTGACCTCGTAAACCACAAATTAGATTGTAATCAGTGGTTCTTTCTGGATTGGGTTGTCAGCTACTTTTGGCTGTTCAACTGTAATGAATCTGCAGGCAGCAGCGTATATTGTTTAGCTTGATTAGTGTCCAGTATGGATTAGAAATTATTCATGCTGATAAGCCTTTGTGCTGCTAGCGGGTTTTGTTTTTTACCCTCCTCTTTCTCTCATTACCTTTTTATATATATGTGCTAGTTTGGGAATGCCAGCGTGGCTGCAGCGCAACTCACGTTCCCAAACTATATATATATATATATATATATCGATGCTTTTAGTAGTTTGAGAAGGTTTTCCAAACGGCCCCTAGCGATTTCTGTCATGAAAAAGAAACAATTCCATATTAAACGCGGCGATTACGGCACAAGAAGCTAGAGAAATTGGTTTTGCTGCTGGGGTTTTTCGAATGTAGAAGCTTTACAAGATTCAGCAAAATCCCCTTGCAAGTTCTTATCTGTTCATTATTAAATAATAAGTTGTAGTGTTGCATTTTTCTGCACCGTATTTTGATCAACCTCTTCTTCGACACGGACTTCCCTGCATATTATTGACTCCTCGAAATACAAGGGGTTAATTCTGGACCCGAACGCAAGTTTCGCTACAAATCATGACATTAGTACAAAATATATCATATTCAACTGTCCTTCGCCCAACTTACGTTGAGCCGATGATGTACGGCCGTAGTGAAAACATGCATCAACTAATTCGATTAGAAAGTCTTTGGGTTAAAGTTTCGTAGAGCTGGCTGTTGGGTTATGAAACTTTGGCATTGCTTTTTGGGAGCTGATTATTGAAATTGATCGATAATGGCATTAAATTGATAAAGATTCAACATTAAGCAATCATACTAAAGACAAATATAACACGACTCCGATCAGTATGCTTGAGTGAAGCAAATAGATTCAGTACATAAATTCAGTTCGCCGGTCCTAAAATCACCAAACAAGGTTGCTGCCCATACTAGTCGCAGCATTGTGTTTCTCAGAGACGGTCCTTCTCTAGATCATCAAAGTAAGGATGTTCCATGGCTTTCTTTGCTGAGATGCGCTTTGAAGGGTCATACTGCAACATTTGCTGCAAAAATACAGCCAAGCATTTGTACAAATTAAGCCATGATGTTCATCTATCCCAACAATAATAGAAGCAGTCATTGTTGATGAACGCGACTTACTGATAGTAAATCCAGCCCATCCTTGTCCAAATTAGTAACAGCCGATGACAAACTCTGAGGTTTCCATTGGGGATACTCATGCCAGTTCATCAGGTTGCTTACTCCTGGCCACATCTCTTCATTTGGAGTACCTAATAACCTGTACAAGAGCTTCAAAACGTATATTAAAGAGAAGCCTAATTGACAAAGCAAGATCAAAACCATATCCATCGTTATGCAAAAATCATTGACCTGAAAATATGCAGGAGCTGTTGCAGTTCAGAGTCTCCAGGGAAGAGTGCTTGCTTTGTGGCCAGTTCAGCTAGAGTTTAGGCAAAACACAAACACAACAATTAAGCAATGCTAGAGTTGGCAGATTAGTTTAAGAGATGAAGCGATAAGAATAAGGAAATCCATACCAAATATACAGCCAACAGACCATACATCCACTGCAGTTGAGTAATGGGTAGCCCCCAAAAGGACTTCAGGAGATCTATACCACAAAGTCAATATCTGAAACAGAAATTCCACTCAATTAGCTCAACAAACTGATATTGTAAGAGCATGATAAAAAGATGGTAAGTAGCAAGCATGTATTAATTTAATTACCTCATGGGTATACTTCTTAATAGGAAGAGTAAATGCTCGAGCCAGTCCGAGATCAGCTATTTTAAGCATCATAGTCTTGCGGTCCATCAAGAGATTGTGAGGCTTAAGATCCCTGAGAGGAAGCGAGATAAAGGGTTACTAGATATGTCAGTAATCATTTCCACCTAAACTAAACATCATGAGGGAAATAAAATGGCTATTATAGATCAGAGCGGACAAGCAAAGGGAAAAAAAAGAAGAAACCTGTTAAAGTTATAAATACATAACGATGGAAACGGCTATTGTAAATCAGAGTTGACAAGCAAAGAAAACAAAGAAGAAAACGAAACCTGTGTAAGACTCCATGGCCATGGCAGAAAGCCACACCCTTACATAGTTGATACATCAAGCTCTGCATAATAATAAGGATCATTCAAATTTGTGATCAGATTAAAAAGAAAACAAGAAAAACTTCTCAAACTAAAGGAAAAAAATTTAAAAAGAAAGAAAGGGGAATGTTGAATTTAGACCTTGACAGTTTTGACAGGAATGTTCTCTCCAGTTTGGCGAAAGCTTCGGATAAATTTCTTGAGATCGGTGTCCATGTACTCAAAAACCAGATACAGGACTGTCTTGCCTTCTTTATTTTGCCCTTGTTTCACGTCCAACAATCTATTGATTTAAAAAAGAAAAAGAAAATAGAGAGTTATTTGTCTATTAATTAACCCAACAATAGAAGAGAACATCAATCAATTCACATGGAAATTAATTGACTCAATTTAGCAATTCACAGCCCTAAACCCTAAATTAAGACATCAAATTGGAGGAATCGGATCACAAAATCCCCAAGTTCAATTCATCTAAGCCCTAAATGGACCGAATATTAAGAAAATCTACAGATCCATGAATCGAAGAAATGAAATCACCTTAGAGAGGAAGTAGATGGAAGAAAAGCAAAGATAGATAGATAGATAGATAGAGAGAGTACCGGACGATGTGAGGATCTCTGGAAAGCATACGCAAGATGGAGACTTCGCGAAGAGTGGTGGGTGGGACACCTTCATCGTCTTCATGGAGACGTGTCTTTTTGAGTGCAACGATCTTCCCGGTGGCTTTCTCCCTTGCTCTGTACACTTTCCCGTAAGTTCCCTCTCCTACTTTCTCTAGCTTCTCGAATAAATCCATCGCCGACACCATCGTGCTCGTTGCTGTTGCTACTCTCTCTCTCTCTCTCTCTCTCTACTGCTTCTCTGCTTTCAAAGTAAACCCAAAAAATGGAATGAAACGACACGGAAAGCTTTGTTGCCTTTTATAATGAAACTTGATTATTGATCGTTGCCCAGCCCCAACCCTAACGGAAACTTATTTTGAATTTTAAAAATTGGGCGGCACAAGCGCTCCAATAGGCACGTTCACTATTAAAATGTTCATCTTAGCCCACTAAACTAAATGGGATTCTTCGTACAAGCCCAACGAAAGCCCACAAGTCACATATTCTTCATGGTTATAAAAAAACAACCCAACTCATGAATCAGCCCAAGACACGGGTCAAGGGTTGGGGGCTGATTAGGATTATTAAAAATAAAATCATTTCAAGTTTTTATTTTTTAAAAATAAAACAATATCATTTTAGAATATTTTTTTAAAAAAATTTAAACTTGATCTCATTTAGATTGTATAAGTCACGAGTAGACCTAAGTTAACTTCCAACTAGGTATGGTATTAAACCCAAACTTGTTATTTTAATTATTATTTTTAAATCAAACCAAGTTTTACTTGAGTTTTGATGAGTTAATTAAATTACAAATAGAAGTATTAAGTCAATTTTTAAACAAGTTCGACGTTAAACCCAGCTCAAATCTAATCCCAAATCCCAATGAGTTTACCTCAATGTGCTGGTTTTATAACAATGATTCTTGACTAATGTATATATAATAAATAAAGCAATTATGGTGAAACCACCCAGAAATAAGAAGAGAGAGAGAGAGAGAGAGAGAGAGACAACAATTGATAGCTTTCCGAATCATGGTGGAAGTACCCAAAAAGCAACGCTTTGCTTAGCCAGTACTAGGAAGCATAGGTGTATTAGAAAGTGGAAACAAAAAACACAACTGATTACTGATTCATGGACCTGTGGAAGCCAAGCTTACACAATTTATATAAATGAATCACAAAGCGTTTATCTCCCTATCTACGCATGTATTATTTGAAAAAGCTGCAAAAACACTACCTCAATTGCTTGACTGATGCTATCAATCTGATACACAGCCCTCCTAGTCATATGCAGCTATGAAAGGGACCATACAGATTCAGCTCTCCTCGTCAAAACATGGACCTTCAAACTGCACTTCCCTATATCTGTCTAAAAATTCATTTTGGTATGTACTGTATGGCGACATCCAGTTAGACCTCAGGACAGGGTTACATCGATATTACTTCACAATTAGATTAGCATTTGAGAATGCATCCTCTCCCAGGAGCTAACCATTAGTAAGACTCGGGGGGAGTTTAACCATTCGAAGCCCACTAAACTACAGCTTCTGCTACGTGTAATCTAGATTAACATGACGAAAATGAAAACATCGCTGTTATTCAATCTTTCATCTTGAGTCTCACGTTCTGAACCTTGACAGATATCCTCAACTTCCATTCCTCCATGTCTTTCATAACACAGAGCAATTTTGTTCGATATGCTTCACATCGCTGACTTGCTTGTTCTAATTCAGCTGTCAATTCCTGAATTTTCTCATCCTCGTCCTGCAGAAGCAATGAAATAGAACCCTTTTAATCTAGATGGATGGATAAACAGGCGCATTAATAAGAAACACAGCAACCAAATTAAATCCCTGAAGGAACCAAAATAAGAAAACAGAATGCAAGTTCCTGCGCCCCTAAAGCGCACAGCACATGCCAGAATTCAAAAGGTCATATGATTGTCTTGCTCTGATGTTTGGGGACTCAGATTTTATTTGCTTTAGTTTCATACATTTGAGAAATTTCTTCCAAGCACTAATAAGCAAGACAAATCACAACTTTACTGGAATATATATGTGTGTGTGTGTGAGCGCACGTGCGCGCTTTTAACTTCTAATCTAATGAAGCTAACTCTTTATGGCTGGGACAAGGATGATCTGATTGTAGATAGCAAGAGAGAGGCTTGCCCTATATATTTACTCGAAATATAGAAAAACCTTTACAGGAGTGTTGTCAAATGCATAAACTTTGCTGGAAGGACTTTATACAATTGCCCTCCATTGTTTGCAAAATGTTGTTTGTAAAAAAGAAGTAAGCAGCAATAGCATTGCACTGAAAAGCACTACCAAGAGCTAACAAGGATCAAAAAAGAAAAAAAATTCTGCAATGAGCAATTCTTGCAGCACCAAGTTCAAAATAAAGGCTTACTTAAGGTAGAACCCGAGACACAAAATTCTGTATTCAAAAAGGCCTATTAACTTCCAATCAAATAATTAGTGAAAAATAAGATCTATAGATTAGAATCTTATACGGTTCAATACCCAGCACATTTAAACATAAATAATAATAGCAATGATTGGTAAAGATTTAATTCCTATGCATCGTGTGCTACATTTTTAAGTTCAGAACAATGATCCTATGCAGGCCAAGCAAAAATAAATCCTTGCATAAGTAACTTACCAGACTACAGGACAGGAGCTGCTGACTACCATTAACCACAGTAGTTTGTACAGGAGCAGAGCCACGCATTTTTGCAGCAGCAACCTTTCTTATGGCCTCATGAAGGGCATCCATTGCCACGTTATAAATATGTTCTGATTCTGCTCCTTCTTCTACATATTTGATGGCTTCCTGGCGTAGATTTTCAGAGCGAGCAGCTAAGGACTCTTGGGTATTACATGGCAGTCCAAGAGTGTGCTCATCCAACACAACCCCACTTTTGGCATTTCTTGTCCACCGTTTCAGAATATAATTAGATGGAAGAGTAAGAACATTTTTCACTCTAAACACTGCTAATATGTGCCTACAAATAATACCCGAGAACTCAAACATTTGGCAGCTACAACTAGCTCTCTTTTCAAAAGCATTGAACCTAACATGGTGTACTTTGTGGTCTTCACCAAACTTTGCTACCTGATATGTAATGGCTGATCCAATATCATCAACTACAGTGGCAAGATAAGCAAGCGTCTCAACTAGTTCCTCTTGGAATTTCATAAATATCCTCCTTGTATATAAGTTAGCTGCTTGTTTCTCCATAGGAGATGGAGTTTTTAGAATAGGTGGACTATTCAGTGTATCATAATCTGCCTTCACCTCCTTTTCATGGCGAATCGCCATTGCTTTTTCGTACTGCTTAATCAGATTGTGGATATTAGTTGATGCATTTATGTACCCATCAAAATATGAGTTTATACTATCACTTCCTTGCAATATGGACATCTCACCAAAGAAAGTATCCTGGAGATAAACTGGCACCCACTGCTGGCGAGCATTGTACATTGACTGAAGCCATTCATTGTCACTGAGATCAAATCTCTGAAGAAGTGACTCCCAACAAGACTCAAATTCATCAATTGACTCAGCCATATTGATGCACCTGTGGAACTCGGGTTCAAAAGTGGGGTGTGAGTGATATTCATGAGATAGTTTCTCCTGGGCCTCCCTAAAAACATTCCATTTACAAAATCGGAGGCGAGTTCCAGGAAATGCTTGCGAAACAGCTGCCCGTATGATTCTGTCCTGGTCGGTTGTGATTGAGATGGGACAGCGACCAGACATTGCAGCAAGCCAAGTCTCAAATAGCCAAACAAATGAGGACTCTGATTCGTTGAGGAGTAGTGCACATCCAAAGAGCAAAGGCTGTCCATGATGATTCCACCCGGTAAAGGGTGCGAATGGAACCCGGTATCGGTTTGTTCTATACGTCGTGTCAAATGTAATAGTATCTCCAAAAAAACTGTAATTCATTCTTGCATTAGCATCAGCCCAGAAAACGTTTCCTGTTGAGTTCTCAAAATCACCTTGCACAGCATAAAAGAAACCAGGATCCTCAGCCTGCATTTGCTTCAAATAGTCAAAAACAGCCTGACCACCAGGGCCAAGAGTCCTCTGCCTGCTAGTGCTCATATAATTTTGGCAATCAACTTTAGTAAACCCAACATTATTAATTCCTCCAGATTCCCTAATCAGCACAGACATAACTCCACTTGGCCCCATCCCTGCAGCCTGAAGCGTATCAATGAGGCTCCGTGCCGAACCAGACACATGCCTATGAGAGCGGAGAGAATGCACCTTATCAGGGGGCACAAGCTCATGATTATGGTCCTCGACAAGTTTTGTGACAGCCCATTTTCCAGAACTCTGTTTCTTAACAGTCATTTGAGCTTTGCAACCAACCCTAGTAACAGTTCGCTGTCTTTTAGACCTATTCTCATTGCCCTCACGGCGAAACCCTTCACGGGAACACACAATTTGACGGCAAATAATAGAGCCATCTCGACGAGAACGCTGATAGACACTGACCCTAGTACTAAAACCAACACGACGAGCATATGAATTATAGAAAATGCGAGCAGACTGCTCAGAATCAAACTCCATACCCTCATAGGGATCAAGATTTGGGTCAGATAACGAAGTGGGTTCTAGTAAATCATCATCATTGTTATTATTGGGATAATCAAAATCAAAATCAAGATTATGAGGTTGATGGTGTTGTAGGTGAAGGGCAGTACTAGGGTCATCTTCACTGCCCATATTGATATTATCGAAGGGAATCACATTCAAGTGATCCATGTTGGTTATCATAAATAAATAGATAAACACAGTGGTTGCTTGCTTGCTTGCTGGGACTGGATTTGTATTAAAAGCTAAAATGCGAAGAAGAAGAAGCCGAGACTGACCAGATTTCTCAAATCTTTATCTTTGACTTGCTGATCTCAATCTGACAGTTGATTTCTTGAAGAAGCAGGTACTTAGGGAGGGAAGTTTTTTTTTTTTTGAGGAGGGTGGGGGGGGGGGGGTTCTGGGGTTGTTTTTTTTCGGGAGAATTTTTTGGGTGTGTGAGAGAAAGATGGGAACTATTTTACTAACGAAACGAGGATGGGATATGGATTGGATGCTCTTCTCCGTCGGTAGCACTTATTTGGAGTTATACTATACAGTTTTTTTTTGTCTACCTTCTACCCAGATACAATTAAATTAAACTATAACTAAAAAGACTTATTTTTAAATTAAACAATTAAGATGAGTCCCTTTTTTCTTTTTCTTTTTTTTCTTCTTTTTTTTAGAGTTTTCTTTAATGATTTTTTTTTTGGTTAGTGTTAAATTTTTTTTATTCAGTTATCCGACTTTCATGACACGGATCTCGGGTTTAATAGGTTAACATGATTTGATGAGTTAACCCATAAATTTGTTTTTTGCTTTTTTTTTCTTTTTAATTAATTTTTTTGTTTACTTTAGTTTGTTAATGTTAAATTTTTTTCTATTTAGTAAAAGATGAGCTGATTTTTTTTTTACACTTTTAGAATTTTTTTTTTTGCTTTTTTTTCTTTTAATAATTTTTTTTGTTAATGTTAATTTTTTTTTATTCAGTTATCAGATTTTATTGACACGGATCCCAGGTTTAACAGGTTAACATGGTTTAACGAGTTAACCCATAATTTTTTTTTTACTTTTTTTTTTTAATTAAATTTTTTCATTTACTTTAGTTTATTAATGTTAAATTTCTTTTTATTTAGTTATTAGACTTTCATGACACATATTTCAGGTTTCATGGGTTGTCAATTTTTTTTTGTTTTTTTTATTTTAATAATTTTTTTATTTAATTTAATTTGTTAATGTTAATTTTTTATTTAGTAATCAAACTTTCATGACATAGATCCCGGGTTTAATGAGTTAATCTGGTTTGGCGAGTTAACCTGAATTTTTTTTCTTTTTAATTAATTTTTTTCATTTAGTTTAGTTTGTTAATTGACAATAAACTAAAACTGCTCAGTGTTTCACTGTGCAAGTCCACAGTGAAACGCTGAGTTATCTTCTTCTTTTTTTTTTTTTCTCCTTTTTTTTTGTTTTCTAGCCTTTATGGGTTTTTTTTTGTTTTTTCATTGTGTTTTTTTCTTTTAATGAATTTTTTTTGTTAATGTTAATTTTTTTATTTAGTTATCAGATTTTCATGACACGGATCTCGGGTTTGACGAGTTAACCTGATTTTTTTTTTTGCTTTTTTTTAATTAATTATAACATATACTAAAAGGGATTAGTGTTTTATTGTAGACTGCACAGTGCAGTCCACAGTAAAACACTGATGCTTTAGGTTTTTTTTTTAAGTTGTCTCATTTTTTAAGCTTTTTTTATGCCTTTCGAGATTATTTTTTTTCTTATTTCTTTGTTTTTTTCTTTTAACAAAATTTTTTGTTTAATTTAATTTATTTTATTAATATTAAATTTTTTTATTTAATTATTAGACTTTCATGACACGTTTTCCGGATTTAACGGGTTAACCTGGTTTGACAAGTTAACCAAGAATTTTTTTTTGTTTTTTAATTAATTTTTTTCATTTAATTTAGTTTGTTAATACTAATTTTTTTCTATTTAGTTATCAAACTTTCATGACACATATCCCGAGTTTCACGGGTTAACCTAGTTTCACGGGTGAACCCAGTTAATTATGGGTTGACCGTCAAATTTTTTTGTTTTTTTATTTTCATAAATTGTTTTTGTTTAATTTAGTTTGTTAATGTTAAATTTTTTTTTATTTAGTTATCAGACTTTCATGACATAGATCCTGGGTTTAACGGGTTAACATGGTTTGACGAGTTAACCCAGATTTTTTTTCGTTTTAATTAATTTTTTTTTGTTTGGTTCAGTTTCTTAATTTTTACTTTTTTTTATTTAGTTACCAGACATTCATGACATGAATCTCAGGTTTAGCGGGTTAACCTAATTTGACGAGTAAACCTGTAATTTTTTTTGCTCTTTTTTCTTTTTAATTTATTTCGTTTAGTTTAGTTTAGTTTGTTAATGTTAAATTTATTTATATTTAGTTTTTTTTTTCTTCTTAGAGGTTTTTTTCTTTTTAATTAATTTAGTTTATTAGTATTAAATTTTTTCTAAGTAGTTCTCGACTGATGCCTTTAGTTTTTATTTTTGTTTTTTTATTGTTTTTATACCTTTGACTGTGCTTGTAGTCCATAGTGAAAAGACTTATACCTTTTGTTTTTTTCTTTTTAATTAATTTTTTTTATTTAATTTAAATTGTTAATGTTAAATTTTCTTCTGTTTAGTTATCAAACTTTCATGACACGGATTCCGGATTTGACAGGTTAACCTGGTTTGACAAGTTAGCCCAGTTAATTATGGGTTAACCCATTAATTTGTTTTTTCCTTTTTAATTATCAAACTTTCACGATGCGAATTCAAGGTATGACGGGTTAACCTGATTTGAAGGATTAACACAGTTAATTCATATATTTTTTTTTCATTAGTTTTTTTTTCCTGTTGGTTTTTTTCTTTATTTTTTTCTTTTTAACTAATATATTTAATTATTACACTTTTATGACAAGACCTTGCAGTCAGACACACGTCCAATACTATTGGGTCTGGTATTGCTTTCCAGACACTTTTATGCTAAGGGTTAACCCAAGTTTAATGTTATTATTAATATTATAAATATTATTTTTGGATCAAGCGTTGTAATCAAACCTAAAATTTTAAGATATAACTTTATAAAAAAATCTAACAAATCTTAATTTTTTTTAAAATATAAAAAATAATTGATCCCCCGGAATAATTACTACACCGCTTCTGCTTGCGGGCCATGGGACAAAGTCAATGCACAAAAAGTTGAAAAAAACCCACTCCTATGACCAAAATAAAGATGCAAGAACAAGTTGGAATTTTTACTGCTGGGGCTTGGAGATGGCGTTGGAGAAGGGGAGTGTTTGCGTGACAGGTGCTGGAGGGTACCTGGCTTCTTGGGTCGTCAAGCTTCTTCTCTCCAAGGACTATCTTGTCCATGGAACCGTTAGAGATCCTGGTAATTCTCATACCTCTCACCTCTCTCTCTCTCTCTCTCTTTCTCATTCCACTGCTCTTTTTAATTTTTTGTTATATGAATCACTTCATGTATCACTTTTTATTACTAATTTCTGATTTACAGTTTCAGCTTTTAAGAAGGTAACCTGTTCTAGAGAGATATTTTGTTGACCAACTTACTTCGATTCTTAACTACATGTTTCTGTGTTGTTCCTTCCTTCCTTGTATATATTTGCCTACTTTATGGAGCTAATTAGCACTCTTCTAATCCGAATAGCCCCAGCTTTTCATGTATTGTTCTCATTTTGTTAGTTTTTGATCGACAAAATTCGAATTTGAATTGCTTCTAGCTGCCATCGTTGACTACATATCCATTCTCAGATGAAACATGGGCACGAGCAGCTAGTGCTTCTCAGATGAAATTATTTCTTATGATATAAATTTCTTGATCATATTATGCAGCGGATGACAAGAATGCTCACTTGATGAAAATTGACCAGGCAACGGAGAATCTCAAACTCTTTAAGGCAGATTTACTGGACTACAGCTCTCTTTCTTCTGCTATTCAAGGATGCAGAGGGGTCTTCCATGTTGCCAGCCCTGTTCCCTTCACTAGAGTGTCAAACCCCGAGGCAAGTTTTGGCTACTTCATAATGTTTTTCAATCAAATGACCCGAATAACTAAAATCAGTCACGCTATTAGATGGTAATTAATTACGGGAGATGCCTTTTCCTTGTGATCTTAGGTGGAGGTGATCGAGCCAGCTGTAAAGGGCACACTAAATGTGCTTAAAGCATGTGCTGAGGCAAAGGTAAAAAGAGTTGTCATTGTGTCCTCTGGAAGTGCAGTTTTGTCAAACCCAAGCTGGCCCAAGGGTCAAGTGATGGATGAGAATTGCTGGTCTGATAAGGAATACTGCAGAGCAACTAAGGTGAACAATTCCAAAAGTTAATTTCAGTGCAAATTTGGTAGTTCCAAGTTGAATATTAGCGGTGGTCTGCCTTTTCGTAATGCTCTTTATCATGATACGATGCACCATTGTTAGTGTTTGTAGACTAAAATATCCAGTTCTATTTCTGTACCAGAATTGGTATAATCTTTCCAAGACAGAAGCAGAAAGTGAGGCTTGGGAATATGCAAAAAGGAGCGGGCTTGATTTAGTAGCAATTTGTCCTTCCCTCATTTTGGGGCCAATTCTGCAGTCCACTGCTAACGCAAGTACAAAGGTTCTTATTAAGATTTTGAAAGGTAGCTAGCTATTCATACCACATCTTGTTTGCAATGTTTGTCTGTGTTGTGTGTAACATGGTCATCTTTGTCTGCGAGTGATGCGTGCATTTTTTATGGGTGTATGTGTGATGATGCCCTGATGAAATTCTGTGAAAGTTCGAACATCAAACACTAAAATTGGTATTTAATTTATTCTTGGAGCTTTAACTTGTACTCACTTTGATTCGTGCTAGGATGTAATCCTGTAGTTTGGATGATGAACTTCGACAGCAGCTTGCACAATTTTGTTGATACTTTCTGTTTTTCACTCTTGGAAAATTTAAATATTTAAACATGAAACATGGATATCATAGTTTGCAAACAATGGCTCATACCCCTGTTACTGCAAGCAACTTGCTATCTAGGTCAAAATGCAAATACTTTATGTTATCTTCTCGTTACTAGCTGGTGTTCTGTATGAACTGCCCTTGCAGATGGGTGCGACTCGTTGGAAAACAAGCTTCGGCCAATAATAGATGTTCGTGATGTGACTGAAGCACTGCTTTTGGCATATGAGACACCTGAGGCAGAAGGTAGATACATATGCACGGCACATGCAATCAGAGTTAAAGATCTTGTGGAGAAATTGAGGAGCATGTATCCTAACTACAACTATCCTAAAAGGTAAGTCTGGTGTAAGATAATATTCTCAACCAAATAATCATTCGAGTTTACTTTTCTATTGTGATTCTCTAGGAACTCTTTTTATAGATGATGCCACAAACGGAGCCTCATTTACGAGTACTGATTTCCACGTATGGTTTTATCATGTTTCTTGGTAATTTGATGATACATCTGCTTGTTCACTGCCAGTTTCACTGAAGAAGAGCAGGAAGCAGTGATGATCAGTTCAGAAAAATTGCAGAGGCTCGGTTGGAGTTTCCGTTCATTGGAGGAAACTCTCATTGACTCCGTGGAAAACTATCAGAAGACTGGACTCCTGGATTAAACAAAAACAGACGGTTCAAATTATCCCCACCTGCTCTGTATACGGGTTTCACAGGGAGGAGGATATTTGGCTAAATAAATGTGATTTGTCTGCGCTGTGCTATTGAGCCATGTTGACATAATTGTCAAAGGTTAAGCCAAAACCATGCGCTAGATTGTTTGATTTTGGACCAAGGTTTTACATGTCAATCTCGAGGTTTCTGTTTGTTTTATTTCTCTTGGTTGGTTGGAGAGTTCCAATAAAGCATTAATGAATTATTACTTGTGTTGTCCTGAAAAGTATTTCTTGCAGAGACCGATGAATTATGTCAGGCCCTGGTTTACATGAACCTTGTTCGATATCCGCTAGACTAGCTGTAATAACCGTTGACTTCATGCATTTTACCATCAGAACAGGCTTAAAACAGTGAAACTTGCCTCACCGGCAATTCACAAGCTTTTTACCATCTCATGAGCTAGCTTGCAACCATGACTATATACTATATTATGGCCATTTCATTTTATCGTTCGACATGGAACCAAGTAGATGAAGACGGAATCTTCCACAAAGAGAGGAGCTAGTAAATACCCTTTGAGAAAGGGATTCGCTCACACTCTCTGCTTACCGATACTTTCAGGAATGATTTCCACGAGTCCCTCTGGCTGTAGAATGACTCCATGAAACTTGCCTGGTGCAATTAGCCACCTCTTTGATCGAGCACCGCAAGTGAACAGAGAAGAGAGACGTGTCTCACGACAAAAACTTGTTCGATTGGAGGGGTGAGGACAGAGACGGACAACTTTCATGGACTGAGTTGATGACGACCCAAGGACCCAAAGGGGGACAAGTAATTTCTCATCAACACAAGCACTCACTCATACTTCGAAACACATGACACGTAAGGTTGTTCTAGTTTCCAACTTTCATTTAGGAGAAAAATAGTTTCAAATCTTGGAAGTTATAACTCTATCATGCGACTTGCTGAATAGAGATACAACGGGGGCGTCCACACACATAATCAAACACGACCCAACATAAACAAAATTCCATCTTTGCTCATTGTCCTCACGCGGGAAAGTTACTGCTGATTAAAGAGATGAAGAATTGGCTCATTACCATCTAATTAAAATCTTCAAAATAAAAATTAAGAAAAATGGCACAATGTGCGCCGATGGGAGTATGTAATTGTCAAACCAAGCAGCAACATCGGGGTGGATTGAGGAAAGAACATTTTAAGCTGTACTCTCACAGAGGTGTCCGGCCATTGGATGAAGTTGAAGACATAACAGAGAGAACATCTGTCACGGAAGACATGACACTCAAAGCAGCTTTCAGAACTTCCTGAGTGCACCCTGGTTTCACAATGTTTCTTACCTGGGAAATTGAGGGCAGACAATCAGTGAAAGCAAAGCATATTTCAAATAGCGAACATACAACACATAGAAAGAATCCAGTCCAGTCATAGAATATTGTCAGCTGATCCTTTAGCATTGCTAAACCAGCTTTAACCTGAATCGATCACCACTATCTCAAAAATACAACAAGACAGATTATCTTGTATGAAAAACAACAATACCAACCTCCTACCACATGTTGCTCCCATCACATTACACTAGCAAGAGGATAGAAAGTTTATTTTCAACCCCAAAGAATTAGCACACCAAATACGCATAAACATTTCAAACAAAAGGTATGAGATAGTGATACACTGAATGTATGATGAACAAAGTGGTGGACTTCTACTCACAAAACTCATTAAATTCCGTGCTTCATAACTAGTTGAACAGTAGTTTCATCAAAAGAAACGAAATGGTTAGACAATCCACATTTAAATTTTAGACCAAATTAATCATGCCTTCCATTTCCCCCCTTCATTTTTTGACTTGTCCTAGAATTCAACAGGAACAAATCTAACACCATACAACCTTCATAGGCAGAGAAATAAGAAATAATAACCATTTGCAAAGGAAAAGATGATCATCCAAAATATTGAGTGAATATTTAAATGTGAAACACATAATTGAGAGAATAAAGTACCTTGTCAAGGTATTCCTGCAGCTTCTTGATCCCGCCCATATAATCCTGGTCTTCAACACAGAGAGTTACAGCCTTAGAATCCGCACCAGGACCATCAAATTGAAGGGGACCTGGATTTCTGTACAGGTCATCCATCCAAAACCTTCCTGCATTTTGTCTCAGCAGCCTGCATTTAAGCCAAGCAGTAAAAATTATTGCATGCTTCTCTGACTGTCATGGGGAATTTATGTAAAGTTGTGATCACAATATCTATAAAGTTCCTGATCTTCCCTCTCTCCTAATATCTGAATAACATAAACATTTGATGAATCATAAAATAGAACTTACTCATATGCTTTGCCTTTCAAATCCACAGTAGCAGGATGAATAGCAGGTTTTCCAATTGAAGATGCACCAGGGCTTTGAGCCCAACGCTTCACTGTCATCATTGCCTATGATTTTACAAAATATAATATAGATAGGCCGTAAAAGAAAGGATTGCAATGCATGTATCATAATTTTTGCTAGGAAAAATAACTTTGCAGGTAAAAGAAGAAATCTGCCTTTAAGACCAAAATTAAAACTCAACTGTAATTGGAGCAGCACCACATCGCCACTTGTTCACAGGATTCTTTAGGTTAGTTACAGTGGCCATGTAACCATTCAAACCAGCTGCTAAAATATGGTAGCTGATGTGCCCAAGAACCTATGAAATATACCACTCAGTATTAATAAAAGATAATTGAATTGGACTTAAAAAGGATGAGAATACATATCAACCCTGGTTGTTAACATACATAGGCATAGTCGCAATCGAATTTTGATGGTAAAGACCCACGGGCCTGATAACCAAAAAAGTGGCAGATAGCATTGAACTTTTTCCCCGTATATGTGCCTTCTTTCTGCTCAAAACACCAAAGACACCAGTAAAAAGCCAAGTCAATTGCAACAAACATAACAATCATTAGACAGTTAACAGAAACCAACAA
>Ga0325414_1000303_pt1 | contig 37123 bp, 15 predicted proteins | sample PopdelMetagenome_8_FD_206183 | JGI IMG/M metagenome (GOLD analysis project Ga0325414, IMG submission 206183) | Populus deltoides microbial communities from Bellville, Georgia, United States - Leaf-PdKOR-R3 | ecosystem: Host-associated > Plants > Phyllosphere > Phylloplane/Leaf | place: USA... | reverse complement strand
ACAAAATCAACAATGCAGTCTGTTTTAGGCAGAATATTTAAGGGGTAATAATATCTTTCCTTTTACGTAATAGTCTCGTACTATAGAATTTTTTTGACTAGTTATGGTTTTTAGTGACTATAATATTAGGTGATAACTCCTTAAACAAGACCTTTCTTTATTAAAGAATAAGATGTTTGTAATTTTTTTTTATTATTATTTTTAAAGCCATCACGCAATATCGGGTGTAACAATTTTAATTATAAAATTTATTTTAAAAAACAAAATTTAAACTACATTAATAAATTTAATAACAAAACTAAATAATTCTTCAAATATAAACCTTTTCTTTTAGGTTTGCAAAAATTTTGGTCCTGCCAGCGTGGCGTAAATATATAAACTAGTGTGTGTATAAATTTCCGATAGCGAATTACTTGACTCGATGGATATGGGAAGAGACCTCTGACTCGAGCACAAAATCAATGTTGAGTCAACAATCATCGAGAGCCAAGCGAGATCGAGACCCGTCGTATAGGTTGGGGGGAAAACAAAGCCCTTAGGGCAGGGCAGGGTTGGGGGCCTTGGCACCTGCGCTTCCTTAAATGCCGGCTAGCTTTCACATGTACTTAGTTTGATCTTTCCTCAGCTATATTTATATGTTCCACTATCAATTATATATTGCGACCAAACACCTGTAGAGATGAGCAAGACAGTTCGAACTTCTAGATCTGTATCTTGTAGGTCCTCGTGATGGGTTTTCTGATTGATAATTTGGCAGTTAATTTCATCGATTGACAAAGTTATACAGGTTAGAAAAATGGGGTTCGAGTTTCAAAATCTCTCAAGGGACACAGTATCAGGTGCAGGGACCCTAGACTATAATCACACGTGAACTATCAATATTGGCTACGAGTACAATAGGAGGCCACCTTCGCAGGCAGGTTTCAAGGATCATGCAACTGGTTGAGCAAGAGGATTACTGGGAGGCCGATTCGTAATGGTCAATCAAACCATTTGATTGGTTATCATTTTGAAAAACAGAAAGCATCTATGCGTGCGTGAATAATAATTTTTTAATATTTTATGAATATGCGTGAACAATAATTTTTCAATATTTTAATTAAAGTTTGTTTACGGATTCAAATGAACAAATATATATATATATATATATATATATATATATATATATATATATATATATTTATATATAAAAAATATTTGATATAAAAATTCATAAAATTATAGTTTTTGCGTGAAATAATTGACTAGTTCATACAACTGGATCAACCGACTAAGCTAAAAAATTAACAATGAAACTACATTTTAAGCTGTCGCATTTCAGAAGCCGAACATATTTAAATGTCACTGTTATGAAATGCAATAACTATCCTGTCGTGTTTAATAATAACAATATTTAGTAAATATAGTGTTTTAGAAGTGCGGTATGTTATTTCACTAATTTTTTTTTTAAATAATGTTATCTGCAAAAAACTTTTAACTTATTTTGCTAGTTTTCTTAACAAAATCAGATTTCTTTCATTTTACAAAATCGGATAGAAATGAACACCCACAAATCAAAGACTAAAGACAAGCAAGCTGAAATGAGTACCATGGAGAGAAACACAGCAGATAAATAAGAATTCCCAGCACACGAAAAGAACAGCAGTAAGGTGATAATCAGTCCACAGAACAAGGAAAGGAAAAAAATGGGAGTTGGATAGTCGAATTTTGGGGACCAGCCCCGTCACTGTCCCTGATCACGCTGCATGAACTAGAAAAATTGGAGGCAACTGAACAGCGGACAAGATGTTGCTTCGAGTAATTATGATCAACTTAGCGCTCTACTAAAATAAGCAAGAGTTATATCAAAATGTGCCCTTACAAAAATCAATTCTGAATCTAAGAGATATATGCGGATAAGAGTGCTGGGATTACCATCGTTCCGGAACAAACCAAATCTTTGTGGCACAATTAAAAATGTCACAAATTTTTTGTTCATCTTATCAGTTTATTACACGATCAGAATTATCACAATTACTTAAAGTACCAATCTCCATCATCGAACCAAAGCGGCGCAATGTGGAAATTTATATTGCTTTCAGATTTTTTTGGAAACCTTGATTTCTTAGAATCTTGGTTGCGAAAATTCTTGTCGATCTGCACTTGACATGATGGAACAGAAGATATCTGAACAGAAACATAATCGCAGCGTGTGGAAAACAAAGCTTTTTATGTATTTAATAACCATGAGTATTTTATTATGCAATGCCCTGAATCATACAATGGCATTGAATATTAGGATTATGCTTGCTCTGCTACACTCACACGTGTTAGGTGCATATTCGACTAGCTATCCCGGAGCACTGGGCTTCAGAGCTGAAGCTCAACGAACGGTGAAGAGAGCTTTGCCTGACAGAAATGGCATTCATACGAATAATACAAGGAATCTAAATAGCATGCAGTTATGAATGCCGTCCACCATAGCGTCTCTGCCTCTGCTGATAGGAAGTTAAGGCCTCTATAAACTCAGCTTTTCCAAAGTCAGGCCAGAGCGCTTCTGCAAAGAAAAGCTCAGTGTAGGCCAGTTGCCACAGTAAGAAATTGCTGATCCTAAGTTCTCCGCTGGTTCTTATCAATAAATCAGGACATGGATACTGGGCACAATTTGTTTCCAACTCCTGTTCAAGTAGGCTTTCATCGATGTCTTCCAACTGAACAATACCATCCTTCACCTTGTGAGCAATGCTTTTGCATGCTTGTGTAACATCATATTTCCCGCTATAGCTGACTGCCAAGATGAGGTGGAGTCTGCAATTGTCTCTCGTCTTCTCCTCTATATCACTTATCAGTTTCTTTAGAGACTCTGGGAGCCTGGAGGAGTCTCCAATTGTAGAGACTCGAATACCCTTCCTGTGAGTAGCAAAAGAAGCATTAAGACCATTAAATGTGACGATAATAAATCAAACTGATAGACACCTTTCAATGTTTATGTTATTTTCAAATGGCTTTGTATGGCATTTCTACGGCGGTGATGACATAAACATGAAATAATATTTCACTGGTTATTATTCATTTGATCACTCCTCAACATTTCGATTCAAATTCACACATTCATTATATCGGCTACACACAAATCAAGCCAAACTTCTGTCAATCAGAGAGGATCTACGATTAGGTTGACACTAAAACATGCTGTTGATCATATAAAGGAACATTTTTTTGGAGCAAAACTTTCATCGAGAACTATCTTTGGATAGAAAGTCCAGACCTTATTAGATGTAAACTAGACAAAAATATGAAGACACTAGATAGATGGTAAGAGAATGGACTAGCAGATAGAGAGCTACCTCATAAAGTAATCCAACTCGGACTGCAACATCCTTTCAAATAAACTCAACAAGAAAACAACCTCCATCTGCACTACAGCAAGTTAATCCACTCTTCACTTCCCTGTCTTACAAACTCAAATCACAATCAAAGTGTGTGCGTGTGTGTGTGTGTGTAAATATAATCAAATTTAAGGCCTTTTACTTCAAGAATTTGTGAACTGATAACTACTAAAATACCTGCCAAATTAAAGAAAGGAAAAGAGAGAGAAGGCTGCTGACCTTAGGCCTAGTCCAATTGTCATAAGAAAAGGCAAAAACAGTGAGAACTCTAATCCCCCACTCACAACACGACTTTACAAGCTCCCTAAGTGACCGTCCACCAGCTTCATGCCCAGCAGATGCTGCTGAAAAACCCCGCTGCCTGGCCCACTTCGCATTGCCATCCATTATCACTGCCACGTGCCGGGGCATCACCTCCCTCCGTAGACCCTCCGGCAATGGCACCACCGCCCCTCCTTTATTTTCTTCGTCTTTGAGAGCCAAGTCATGCTCGGCCGCGAGAAGTAAAGTAGGGAACCGGGGCGTTTGGTCTCTTCTGTTTCGAAAGAGAAAGTGGTTAGCTTTTTGAGGCGTTGGAATATTGTTGTTGTAAATTGGTGTTGGAAAATTCAAGGATTGCATTATCCGTTTTAGAAGTTGAGCAATTAGCAGTGTTTAAGCAGCGCTTCGCTTATGTTGCTCAATAAACCACTTGCCTGCTTGCTACGAGTATTGGTTTTTATGACCGTCGGTTGCTTCTAACTTGTAATTATAAGTAGAGGCAAGGCAGCATCCAAATCCTGTAAAACGAAACCCATACACTTGCCAGCCGCTAGCTCTAGATTGGTTTGCCAACGTTAAATGAATGGATTAATTTCTCCCTTTTTGTCTTTTCTTCAAATTATTTGAATACATTAAACGTGTTCTTTTAAATTCGTTTCGGTTCAACAACTTGTGATTAGGGGCGGATTAAGGGGGAGGCAGGCAGAGGTCAAGCCTGTAAGATATTTTAAAATTTTATATTATTTAGTATTTAAATATAAAATTGTATAATATTTTTATTTTAAATAAATAGACTTTTTAGTAATATATCTTGTTATATTAATTTTGACCTTTCCTATCAAATACTACTAGCTCCGCCCCTGCTTGTGATACTTTCCTTCTTCATGCTCGTTTGAGATTGTAGTAGCGGTGATGATTCAAAGTACTTTTTGCTTATAAATACGTTAAAATAATATTTTTTTATTTTTTTAAAATTATTTTTGACATTATCACATCAGAACGATCTGAAAACATAAAAAAATTCATTTTATGCAAAAACAAATTGAATTTTGAGGGAACGTAGTTTGCACCGCGTTCCCAAACATGCTCGAATCATCACCTCTCTTAATTAAACTCAGGCTTGATGGAAAAAGAAATGGAGATAATTCCAGTGGCGGGTGACTATTCCACGCGAACCTTGTTTAAATTTATTTACTAAAAAAAGTTATAACTTATATCCCAAAATTCTTTCTGTCGAGGAATGATATAATTTGGTGTTTGGATAATGATTAATCATGTGTTCACATCAATATTTTCTTCTTCAAAGCTTACAAAGTATTTGAATGGTGGTAGAAGTCCCAGCACCTGCAAAATAGTCTTTTTTGGTGGGGTTTAGAGACTCTCGGATAATAAAGTTAATAACTTTTAAGTAGAAGATTGTAATAAATCAAAGAAATAGTTTTAAATTCCAAGAACAAGAGTGTTTGTTCTTGTTTGGTATGATAAATGATTTAAGGATTAAGGTATGAATGCTTTGAGAGTAAAAATTGTGAACCCTTTACCTGGATGGTTCAGAGGGTATTTATAATCCTTAAATCTTGTTGTTTTGATGGAGTATAGGGGATGAAGAGTCATTTTCTCCTAATAGCAGTAATGATAAATAAACATGTTTTACACATTATAAATGAGGTGAAAATGTGATAGGCCTCTAGGAGACTTTTTATATGCCTATAGATGTAGAGAGATGATTATTCCTAACATGAACAGTTCATGTTAACAATATAAGAATAGATAAAAGGAGTTTTATGGTCTTGATATGGGTCTATAATGACCTTTAGTCAATTGGGGCTTGACGCGTATCCAAGCCCATGAGAGATAGGTCTGGCAACTCGTTATACCTATATTTGCTTGGGCTCAGCACGTTGCCGAGCACAAGTATGTTGGGTTTGACAACTCATCTGATCCATGCTCATTTGAGCTCAACACATGGTTGAACCCATGTATGTTGGGTCTAGCAACTTGCTAGACCTACGTTCACTTTGACCCAGTATGTGGCCGAACCCAAGCATATTAGATATGACAACTCGTCAGACTTATGTTCACTTGGGCTCAGCATGTGGCCATACCCAAGTATGTTGGATCTGGCAAACCAAGTATGACTAGGTTACCTAGGGCACCAACATACTTGTTAGGGTAAATTTTATCATTACTACCTCTATATTTATGTACGAGTTATGGTACTTGTTTTCCTTACAAGGGTCTGTGAGGTATGTCTTTTGTTATTATAACTTGAGTCCGACTTAGCTCCACCCTAACAGGTGTACCACCTTTTCAGCTTTCAATAAGTTGTTGGGAATCCTCAAGGTGGAGCTTATGGTTAGAGTATTCAAACACTGTTATATGCTAATCAATAGTGTTGAAGGGAGGCCTTCCATCCTTTGGTTTTTACTTTTTTCTACTAGGCTAAGAGGGCCTATGAAAGGTACTTTCAAAGGTAAATCCACTCATGTAAAGAAATGAAGGGGAAAATAGGTGATAGTAAAAGTCAATGGTGGCTAGACCTCATAGAGGCTACATTGTTATCTGGGGTTGCTCCCGCTTTTAAAGAGTGCCCCCAATGGTGTGACCAATAAGCCTCTTCTCAATGAGAAAGAGGAAAGGCTATGCAGTGGGCTATGTCAGCTTTAGACAGAGTACGAAATCAACTTCATGACTCAAAGAATTTATTAGCCTTCTGATAATAGTACGTCATTTTTTTTAGCCTATCATTTTATTCATCATCTAACATTTTCCAAAAGTAGCTAAATTAGATTTTAGCGAGTCCACATCATTTATGCCTAGCCACGTGACCACTCTAACACCCAGTCGTGCCTCCTTGTTTGAAGACCTTTCAGTCTTCCTCTTAGAGGAATCCATGGTATCTAGGAGGATGGGTATAGAAGAAGCTCTCATAGATATTGAGGGGCTCCTAACAGCTGCTCTTTCAACTAAAGGTCAGGTGTTAAGATATTACAAAGGGAAGTTAAACTATAGAGAGGAGTTGATCTCCAGTATTAGAGGGTTTCAAGGTGCCTACTCCCACCTCGGTCATCCTTGATGTTACCTCTTGCTGGAAGAGATGAAGGGTCTTTCTTGCTTCTGACTTTGATGTGGAAGTAATAACTTCTTTAACCAGCACTCTAGCTTTACTCGACCCAATTCCTATGTTTGTTGGGTCTTCATGCCAGATGCTTTATACCATGAAGGTGTAAGAATATTTCTCTAGACTGAACTTGAATCATGCTCCCTTCTGCTTTCCCAATCTCAGTGAGAAGGAGAGAAGAATCATGAAGTCTATCCTACAAGGGAGGTCCACCCTAGGGCCTAGGGGACTGGAGGTCATAGATGTTTTGGAAAGGCTGCTCACCCTTCCCTTTAATGTTAACACATTGACAGACCCTAACTATTAGTGCCACTTGGTTATAATTGGGCAGATGGCCTTTCAGGTATGAAGAATTATTTTTATATAGTTTTTTATTTTCTAGTGAACTAGTCTTTGATAGTAATAATTTAACTTATTTTTGTCACTTTTTATTTGCATAGACCTTCGTAACGTGCGCTCATTCGAGAAGTTGATGAACCAATGAGAGAAGGGTCATAAAAGAGGTCATTGAGTAGTATCATGCTGATAGGTTAAAGGTGTGTAGAATGGGGGAGGATAAGATTTCTCAAGATGTTGAGTTAATGGCTATTAATGTTTCCCATGCTCAATTGCAAGGGAAACTAAAGGAATAGGCCTACATCTTGAGCTCGACTAGAAAGAAGTTTGGGGAGATGTACAACTGAATAAACTATTTGGAGAAAAAAGTAGTTGAGCTTAAAGAATCCAAAAAAGCCTTGAGGGAGGAGCTGAAGGCGGCAAAAGAGGAGGCATAAAACTCTTGTATGAGAATAGAGACATTGAATAATTCTTCTTAAGAGATCTATATTGAATATGAGGAGTTTGTCTCTTTAGCAGAGACCATCGGGGATAGGCTCTTTTTATCCATGACCAACTTGTATTTCTTTATCCTCTCTATAAGAATGCATGTGGGCTTTAGTGAGTCCTTTCCTAATGGCCAGGTTCTAGACTTCAAGGATATCTTTCTAATGCCTAGGATGGTGTTTACCTTGCCTAAAAGCCAGGACTGGACAAATAGAAATCCTTTTTTTTAGTAGAAATAATTTGTATTGTTTATTTGCCTTGGTCTTGTAGGGTTTTTATTTTTATTTTTTTATCATGTAATGAATACTATAGCTTTAAGCCTTGGATTTGGCCTTAAGGCCTTGAAGATTTATTTATATATATATTGAGTTACATTATGTATTATCTTATTATTTTATAAGTAAGGATGGAAGGCCTTTTGATAAAGTGAAGACCTCTAGGTGGTTTGTGTGGGTCTAACGCCCATACTTACAAGATTTTTAGGTTGGCATGCTTGGTGGGACTTCTTTAGGCATTGTGTATGGGTCCAACACCCATAATTATAAAATTTAGGGAGACTTCTTTAGGCCTTTTATATGGGTCCAATGCCCATACTTAGAAATTTATTTAAGAAATTTTCTTGGAGAGTTTGGTTGTTGCCTCCCTGCTTGGAATGATGAGGAACTCTCGATTGCAAGAATACCCATAATTCGTTTAGTTTGGCTATCCTTAAGAGGATTGGAGATGTCTTTGGGCATTGCTAAGAGAGTATACCAATTTAGAACTGCATTAGAGAATGGTGTTATCACATTATGAAGGTTTCATACCCATCCTTAAGAGAGTGTGGGGTTATTGCCCTAGGGAGATCACATACTCATCCCTTGAAGATTGTGGGGTTGTTGCTCTAAGGAGGTCACATACCCATCCATTGGAAATTATAGGGTTGTTGCCCTAGGAGATCACATACCCATCCATTAGAGATTGTGGGGTTGTTGCCCTAAGGAGATCAAATACTCATCCTTTTGAGACTGTTTTTCATTAGGTATTATCTAAAGAATATTGAAACACAATTATTTCAAATAAGATAGTCATAGATTAAAAATGTATCATTAAATTTCAAAGAAAAACATGTATTTTTAATACTGGGCCAATGTCTTATAGTGTAATTCTATAGCTTTGATATTAAATGAAATGGTTAGAAAACATACGAAGGATCCATAAATAATTTTAGAATGGTCTATGAATTTTTTCAGAATTTTTGGAAATCATTTGGGGTTTTGTTTAGCAAAACAGGGGAAAAATTAGTGCTAAAAGAAAAAAGTAGGGCATGTTTGCCAAATACTCCCTTATCCAAAAACAGAGGCACAAAAAACACATTAAGGCCGTGTTTGGCAAACACGGCCTTAATAATAAAAAAAACATTTTTTTTCTTTGGTGAAATTGGACATGCCAAACACTTTCTTATGTCTAGAAAAGGTGTATCCTAGCCATGTGGGCTGGGCTTCCTGGCCTAAAGCCCAAACCCAAAAAACATGATCTAGAAATAGAAACAAAGAAATGAAAATCAAACGAGGTTTTTTACTTGAAATTGATAAAGAACAAGAAGAACACAGTGGAAGAACCTACAAACATAGATTCAAATTCGAACTAGAGTTAATGAAATCAAAGGCATAACAATATGTAAAATCTTCATTTAAGCAAGATTTTAAAGTTGGACTATAACAATAATCAACTAATCATCACGATTATTTGATTTTTTTGTGAAAAATCCGAACGAAGAAGTAAGGATCAAATGCCAAGTTTTCAATGTTCTTAAGCCATTAGAACCCTAGATTAGTGATCAACAAGCTTATATGCATATGTAAGAACCAACAAACGATAAAAAAAGATATGAACATCAAGGATTAAGGCAATCTTCAATCGATGAACATCAAACCCAGAAATGCAGGTAAACCTAGAAATGTCCAATAGAGGTTTAAACCCAGAAACTAGCACAAAGACCCATAAAACAACCTAAACCTAGCAACCACAGCTTAAGTATGCTCTCATATCTAGCTTAGATCTTCCAACAAACCAAAAAAAAGAAGAAGAAGAAATAAAGAGAAAATAGTAAGCAAAACCATATTGCCTACAACAAACCAAAAACACTTTTAACATTGTTCCATTAACTATTTTTCATATTCTTAACCATAAACAACATGCATTAAGCTCAAACAAGCCCAACCAACCACTAACAAAAAAAAAAAAAACAGCAACACCATATTTCAACACATTCTTTCATAAAGCCTTTTTAATCATCTTCAATACTAAAACATGCTAAAATATGTCTCAAACTACCATTTATCATTTCAATAATGATCATGAGCATCAAACTAAACTTCAAACAAAATTTAAAGATGCATATAAATATTAAATCATGGCATAACTAAGCATCTAAAAAATTAAACAAATCATATATTGCATTAAAACTAACAAGTAGCTTTAAAGGTGTCATGACGTGCACATATTGAATGTCGGAGCTGCCTCCTGAATTGAAGGGGTTTTGGGTTTAATCATAAAGTTATTATTTGAGGGAGTTGTCACCTAGTATTATGGTCACTAGAAAACCTACGGTCTGTAAGAGTCTGGGTAAGGGGACTAGTTGTGTAAGGAAAAGATACATCACCCACAATGCACCCTACCTATGATAAGCTTTATTGTTGATTAATTGTTATTCTAAGTCGTGTTTCTATTTGTTGATCTTATCTTAGGTTCAAGGTAGATCTACCTTCGTGAGGAAGTCTCTACTTTATCGAGTCAAATCCTAACTGTTTTAGGGCCTAAATTTTAGCATTGCATTTATTTTTCACTTTGCATCTTTAATACTTGAAGGTATACTTTACAAAGTAATTTTATACCCTCAAATAATAAAGTCTACAACTAATTCCTAATGTTTATGGCTATTAATTTATTTAATTTAATACCGAGAGCATCCATTAAATTGTAGAATTCATACCCTCATAAACTGGTTACGATATCCATTTTGTATTTTTTTATATTAAAATGTTATATATAAAGATCAAAAGCAAACATGCTGGAAAACCAGCAAGTCCATAAACATGTATAGAATTGGGAGCATAAAAAAGGAATAGGCTCCCTAAGAAAACAAAGACTGGATATAGGCAAGCCAAATGAATAGGCTAACTAACCAGAAAAAACATCTATGCAAGTTCAAAGAAGGGAACAAGCTCCCTGCAGAAACAGGCCATTGAAGACCAAGAAAATGAAACAAAAACACAGGTTAAGGGAGAAACCAATCCACAGTTGGTGGTGTCTAAAGTAACCCGATAAAAAAGAGAGCCAATCAGAGTAAATTAAAAATGATAGACCACAACCAATGAGGCAACGAACAAGACTAGATGAAAGGAATCAACAATAAATACAAGTAGTCGCAGGCAAGGTTGTTAAAATCGCGATTTAACTCGTAAAATCATATGTTTTTACGAGTTAATGTAGGCTTTACGTGCTAAATTGTCTATAAAACTCGGAATCGGGTAAAATCGGGTTAAAATCAGGTAAAATCGTTAAAATCGGGTAAAATCGTGTAAAATCGCAATTTTACACCCGGTTGAACAAGTTTGCCTGCAGGAAATAAAGATGCAATTCAGCTGCTAGGTGTCGACTGCCTATTGGCTTTACCAGATCAAAAGCAATTCACATTTCACTGAAACAATCAGTCTTCTCTCATCTCTTCAGATTCACCATTCACATTAAAAAAATCAAAGAATCAGAACATAAAAAATACCTAAAATTGAAATCCTCAGCCACTCAGTCTCTTAATCTCTTTCTCTCAGCCAACAATCAACCACCGTCCACCTCCACAACAGCCTTCGCCCCTTATCTTTTTTATTTTTTCACCATCGACGACGTCCTTTTCAGCACCCACCGTGAGAACCAGAGTCCACACAACAACAACGGTGTCTCTCCATTCTTCACCAGGTAAGTTACTCTGTTTTTCTTGTTTCATCTCCTACAAAAATTCACTGGTTCTCTCTTCTCTATCGATAACTACCTGCGTCTCTTTTTCCCTGTCGTTTCTTACTTTGATGTTAATATTCACTGGTACTTCTTTGATTGAATTTGCAGGCTCCAACCTTGATTGCAATATTGATCTGCATCTGCTCAGCCCTGGTGCTCACTGCTCAGAACAGAGGTAAGCTTCTTAGTTTCTTACCATGTCCATTTCTTTACAGTTTAATGATGTTAATTGTTAAAGATTAATATTTTGATTCAAAGTTTCTGTGACTCTGTTAGTCTGTCTAATGTCTATTGTTGAGAGTTTGCTTGTGAATTTTAGATTCAAATTTAATCGTGCATGTGTGTGACTCTGTTTTAGATTCAATACTGCATTGCTGCTGCTGCTGAGTTGTGAATTGTGATGAATGGATTTATAGTAGAAATAGGTGTTGCCATTCCACGTGTTAGAGAGTATAGATTGTAATATAAAACTATTCGTAAACATCACCGAGCTTATAAAACAATTGTTGAGATCTTATTCAACTTTGATTTTATGTATTAAATATTTTAAAGCTTGATTTCGATTATATATATGAATTCTAAGTCAATTCAATACTTCTATCTGAATATATGATCTTTTCTTTAATGCTTTATAATTGCTTTCATTTATTTATTGTTTACTTGGTATTACATTATTTAATGTGATTCATGTGAATTGCTAAGAAAGATGCTATAAATGCATAATTCGGTATACTATTCTTGCATTATGTATTTTGTTCAATCAATTAGTATTCTGCTGCTGCATTGCTTTTGCTGCTGAGTCTGTACTAAAATCAAGTTTGTAACCTGTTATAAAATGTTTGGATTGATTACAGGGTTGATTTGAATTGATTCTTGAATTGTTGAACTTATGGCATCTAGAAAAAATTCTTCTGGTAATAGGCTTAATGTGGGATGGCAACATGGGATAGATATTGATAAGAATTCTAGAAAAGTTCAGTGCAAGTATTGTCAAAAAATTATTAGTGGAGGTATTTTTCGTTTTAAACAACATTTGGCTTGCACTCGTAAGGATATTGAGCCATGTCATCAAGTACCAGAAAATATTAAGCAGATGATTTTAGGTGTTTTGGTGAAAAATCTAGAAGCAACTGAAAAGAAAAGAAAGGCCCTTCAATATAGTGTAAATGAGGATGATGATGATGAAATAAAAGAAATTAGCTCCAAGGACAAAGGAAAGAGAGTAGCTAGTGGGAGTGGAAGTACACAAACAACCCTAAATCAATTGCTAAAAAAGGATATTAGAGAAGAAGCATGTCGACAAATTGCAAAGTTTTTTTACACTAGTGCAATTCCATTTAATTGTGTAAAAAATCCTGAGTTTCTTAAGGCACTTGAATTGGTTACAAAGCGTGGGCCAGGTTTCAAGCCTCCATCCTACTATGATATTAGAGAGAAGTATTTGAAGCAAGAAGTGGATCAAACAATGAATTTGCTTGAGGAGTACAAGCTAGAATGGAAAAAACCTGGTTGTTCAATAATGTCTGATGGATGGACGGATAAAAAAAGACGTTGTATTTGTAACTTTTTGGTTAATAGTCCTAAAGGGATGGTTTTTTTGTCATCAGTGGATACTTCTAATATGTCCAAGACTGCTGATAAGGTATTTGAGATCTTAGATGCCATTGTGGAAAGGATTGGGGAGGAAATGTTGTCCAAGTAGTCACCGATAATGCTGCAAATTATAAGGCAGTGGGACAATTATTAATGGAAAAAAGAAAAAGTTTGTTTTGGACACCATGTGCTGCCCATTGTATTGACTTGATATTAGAGGATTTTGAGAAGAAGTTAGAGGTTCATCAAGTAACTATTGCTAAAGGGAGGAGAATCACCACATATATTTATTCAAGAACTATTCTTATTTCCATGCTAAGGCACTTTACAAAAGGAAAGGATTTGATTAGGCCTGCTGCCACTCGGTTTGCTATTGCATATTTGACTCTGGGATGTTTGAATGATCATAAAATGCAGTTGATGACCATGTTTACTTCTAAATAGTGGAGTTCATGTAGGTTTGCAAGAATAGAAGAAGGGAAACAAATTCAAAATTGTGTTTTGGACAGCATGTTTTGACATGATGTTACTATATGTATTAAGGCAGCATTTCCTCTAATTAAAGTTCTTCGATTAGTTGATTCTGATGAGAAACCAACTATGGGTTTTATATATAAAGCAATTGATGAAGCAAAAGAGAAGATACAAGTGAATTTTGGTTCTGTGAAAAAAAGGTATATATCTTGCTAATTTTTATTTCAAATGTTGTCATTTATTAATATGAACGTCATATATAAAGTAATGATATTTTTATTGTTTTTTTTTATATATATAGTTATATACCTATATGGAATATTGTTGATGCAAGATGGGAACTTCAACTCCACAAACCTTTACATAGAGCAATTTATTATTTGAATCCTCATTATCATTATAATCCCAATTTTAAGGTTAATGCCAACATTAAAATTGGATTATATCAATTCTTAGAAAGGATGGTGCCTAATGCAAGTGAAAGGTGCAAAATTGACTTGCAACTTGAATCATTCAAGGATGCAAAAGGGTTGTTTGGCATTGAGGCTGCCAAGACAGCTAGAGATAAAAAAAAAAACTCCAGCTCAATGGTGGGATTGTTATGGGGATGAATGTCCAGAATTACAAAGGTTTGCAATCCGAGTTCTAAGCTGGACTTGTACTTCATCTGGATGTGAGCGTAATTGGAGTGCATTTGAAATGGTAAGTTTTTTTTATTTTTTTATTTTAAATATTGAAATATTTGATAAAAATCGTATCAATTTGAATTGTTTATTTAGGTTCATACAAAACGAAGAAATCGTTTGCACTAGAGAAAAATAAATGACTTGGTATTTGTAATGTGCAATTTGAAATTGAATAATAATCAAGTCAAAAAGCAAGCTGATGATTTTGGTGTAGAAGATGATCTTTCATCTGATGATGATTGGATAACCGAGAGAGAAAAACATTCAAACATTGATTTGCTTGGTGCTATTGATAGTGCAACACGAAGACAAAATGGTAATGAAGATGAAAGTGATGAAGAAGAAATTCCTAATGATGCTGAAATGGAGAGTCATGGTACTGAAGATGATTTGGAGATTCAAATTGATGATATTGGTGTTGGTACTAGTAGCAGCACTAATGCTCATAATATTGGTGTTGGTACTAGTAGTGACACTAATAATCCTCTTGATGCTAATGATATTGATGAATGTCTGAGGAATAATGAGGAAGATAAAGGTAATAAAGCTAGTTTTAGTTTACATGACACACCAACAGATTATTTATTTTAAATTTGTTAATTATTAGCTAATGAAAAGTTATTTAAATTATGTATGAATTTTTATTTGAAGCATGTATTTTAAGGTGCTTGAACTATGTATGGATTTTTATTTGAAGCATGTATTTTAAGGTGTTTGAACTATCATGTATTTTAAGATGCTATAAATTTTTATTTGAAGCATGAATTTTTTTAATGTATTTTAAAATTCCTTACGATTTTATGATTTTACGATCCGTTTTTACGATCCGAGTTTGTTTAGTACTTTCCGTTCCGTGTTAAAATCGCGATTTTAACAACCTTGGCCGCAGGAAAGCCAGCAATAGCAAAGCTCAATAGAAGTGAAACCCAGCAGCAGAGAGGCAGTTCCTCAGTTATGAAGCAAAACCACAGCAGACATGACAGGATCAGCAGAACCCAACAAAACATAATAGCCATTTCATTCACCATTTTGTATTTTTAAAACAAGATAAGAATGCATTTTTTTTTTGTTTTTTACCAAAATATTGGAGAAAAACTAGATATTTTTAATATCGGATTGGTATCTTACAGTGTAAGTTTATAACCTGATATTTGGCAAAATTACTGGAAAACACTTGAGGGATCCATAAACTATTTTAAAATGGTCCCGGAATTTTTTTAGAATTTTTTGAACATGTTTAGGGTTTGTTTGGTTAGGCACTAAAATAAGAACAACTTAAAGCTAAAGGTAAAGACAATAGAGCATCTGTTTTTTTTTATGTTTTTTTATGGAGGAAGATGAACAATAGCCAAACGACAAGTCATCTGACCTCATATTATTATTTTGCCCAAGAATAACACAAAACAACATCATTTTGAACCAAAACAAAACGTTTTGGTCAAAACACTCCATTTCCTTTAAATGGAACGATGTCATTTTAGGAAACCCTAAATTAATTTGGGTTTTAACTCTCCTTTTTTGATTTAAGGCCTCATTCTTTTAAATTTGTGCAATCAAGCCCTCAATTGAACTTGATTTTAGGAATCAACTCAATTTCACTCATACAATGTTTCAAAAGGACCCTTTGATTTTAGCATTTTTTTCAGCATGTTCCCTGGTCTTAGATATTTTCAATTTCATCCTTTATTGGCCCTTCAAACTTCTACTTATTTCAATTTGACCCCTTTTTTTCAATTTTAGTCCCTGTATTTTTGTGCATTTTGCATCTTAATCCTCAGTCCTTAATTTCTTCGATTTGACCCTTAATTGACCCCTAAACTTTGATTTTCTTGCAATTTCACCCCTATTTCATCCGGTTAAGCTTGTAAAGATTAAATTTGGTCCTCCAAAATTCCAATCCTTTTAATTAAGTCTAGATTAAGCTTTCAAATTTAATTTTTCACCAATTAAGTGCTTGCACTTAATTAATTCTTTTAATTTTGGTCCAAATTAATTCTCAAACATAATTAAATTTTTAATTAGGCATATGATTAAATAAAATCAGCCTATTAAAAGTTTAATTAAGTTCTTAGATTTAATTCTTATGCAAATTTGTCTAATATTCACTTAAGTTAACCTTGAAACTGTATTGTCCTTCACATTCAGGTCCTTCAAGGGTGCAATTAAGTTTCTAATTTTATCAAAGATTCAATTTAGTTCCTCCATCTCTCATTTATGTATTTAAATCCCTCTTCAACCTGTTTTTGCCAACCAAGTCATTTGTCTTCCTCTTTTTTTTATATAATTATTTTTAAAAGAAAAGGACAATTGTTTGGGGAACCTAAATTTGGGTTTTGACAATGTATGATTGGGGTTCTCCATTCTTTCTCAACATTGATGGGAACATACACAAACTCTTCTTTGCCTGCACTCGGTTTTTCTAAAACTTCAACCTAGACGTCTATAGGGAGATTTACAGGATTGAAGCTTCCTAACTTAAATAAGAGATTTGCCCAATGATTGTCTTCCTTTGGAATATGAGTGATTGAAATACTTTTACGTCTAACTTGCTTAAAGAAATAAGATTGGACCTTCTGAAGATATTGTTGCATAGTTGTTTCTCTAGCCTAAGATATTTCTTGGCATTGAACAACCACCAACTAAGAGTCATTATGAACTAGAAATGGGTAGGCATCAAAGGCCTTTGCAAGTCGTAATCCTACTAGAAAAGCTTCATACTTTGATGCATTATAACTGGGATTTACAAGGCTCTCTTCACTTGTATGCTCGAGCCTTCTATCCTAATAAGAGAAGTCTTCACTAGGGTCAGTCTTAAAAGGGATATTCCCATCTATTCAATCACTTCACAGGAAAAGATGTTGACTGTACTACCATCATCCTCCAACACTTGATGTACTCGATGGTTGGAAAGAATTATAGAGATCAACGACTAGGGCATCCTCATATGAGACAATCCCTCTTTATTTTTCAGGGTAAAGATGATAAACTCATACCATTGGTTTTGAAAACGAGCAATCATAAAGACTTGTTTCCTATACTTTTTTTTACTTGTGTTGGGATCACCCCATACCTAGGTGCTACCCAAGATCACATTGATTTCGAGTAGTGCCAATGTAGATTGACAGAGAATCCCTTTTCAAGAACTGACAGAGATAGCCTTTAGCTATCAATCTTTTCATTTGTTTCTTTAAAACACACTCTTCTGTTTCATATCTTTTAACCTTATAGAATAAATAATACTTCTTGGATGTGCGAGTACTGGGTGACGATCTCATGGGTGGAGGGTATTGAACAAATTCCTTACCCTGAATGGTCATTGATTAATATTTAAAAGTGTATTTTTATCAAGGTTTTATATCATCGTTTTGCACTTGAAGTATCAATAACTCCTTAACTAGAGCATGCTTTATAATAACATGTCTAATAATATAAGATACCTTTAATTTATGGTAAATATTCATCTTAAATGCAGGCCCATCACATAACTCAAAGGATTGATGATGAGTTCAACTACTGAAATTAAGAAGACAAAGATAGAGTTAAGCTTAGAAAAGAGATGTTGGTTTAGTCTAAACTGGAACACTGTTCAGTCATTGGGTCATATCTGAAGCCGTACATCTTGGATTTCTATTTGGTTCATATGGCTAGAAAGCTAAGACACATGCCTAAAACATTCATGAGGAGTGAAAGACTCAATTCTGCTGTCTGGAAGTCCAAATCTTAGCAACAACGGAGAAGTTGGAATCTGTCCTGCAACCCAAACACTGTTCAATATTTAGCCAATATCTCGAGTTCTAGAAGTTCAAATGCACTAATTCTTTTTTTGTTGGAAAGCTAAGACAATTTACTAGAACTTTCATGGGACAATCTGTTCAAATTCTGATATTAGCTATGACGTTTTGTTAAGACAAGAAGATAAGGATTGTCACCAAGTCAAGATGTGGCCACCCACTCAACAATTAGTCATCAAATCAATAGTTCCAAATTTAGGCCTAAAAAAGGAGGCATTTGTCATGCATTTAGGCATCTTGGTTTTCAGATCAAGATCATGTTCTTGCTCTCTCTCTCTTTATATTTTTGTAATGCTTAAGTTTTGTTTATATTAATCTTCTGTCTATGCTTTTCATTTCCTTTTCTTTACTTAGTTAACTTATATCTTATTTATGTTCTTATCTTACTTATTTATGTTTCTCTTCTTCATTATGTTCAGCTAAGTTTATTATGTCAAGGTGAAAAGGTTACACTAATGGTGTAAGAATAAGTATAGTATAAACCCAACATGGACTTTAATATTTGATACTAACATGTTTTGTATTTGTTATCTTTTCACTCTTAATACTTTACTTGTTAAATGGTTAATCTAGATTTATGTTGTATAACCTTGGTACAACAAATACTTGGCACTTTTATAGCCTAAACCATATGGTATAACCGACACCTGTGCTTTGAAAGAAACTTGATTTGTTGTTAATATAAGTTATAATCATGAATACCTGACAACATTTACAAGTTTTAGCATTATTCAAATAAGATAACTAATGTAATCATGTTAACAATTTATAATCCGATTGAAACCTCCTTTGTGTGTGGTTTCCAGTTAAGTAATAAGAGTTTATACTCCACTTGTTTGAAATACCATTAGTGGATCCTCTAACCTTAACAATTGTTTTTATCATTATTTAATCATTATATCAATATCGCATCTCAAAGCTCTCTTCAACTTATTATTATTATTATTATTATTATTATTATTATTATTATTATTATTATTATTATTATTAATTTATATAGTTAACCTCCTTGTTATTAGCGTTTAACAATTATATGATCAAAACTAATTTTGTAAATTTTTCTTTAAAAATGTTAATGTTATATCAATTTCCAACATTTTTCATTTTTCATTATTCCCTAATAAATTTTCTTCCCATCATTTTATTCATCACATTATCATCCTTGCATCATGATAACTGTTTCATTCACAATCTAGTTGAACTTGTCATTATACAATTTATTCTTTACAACTCTAAAATTAATTGGTCTCATTTAAACACCTTCATACAATATTTCTTTCCACATCCAGGTTATTCCATAACTTTTTCCACTTCATGAATTTATTCAATTTATATTAATATTATTATTTCACAACTAATGGAATTTACACCACAATTTATTTCCTTAACACATATAAATTATATGATCTTTCCCTCTCTAAACCACCTTTAATACATATCGTAATTCATTATGTAATCATGTCTAATTCACATCGTTATTTAATTCACAACATATTTAATTCATGTCGCTCTTTTACTTCCCTAACATTCATTACATCTATGATACATTGCACTTCAATCCATAGAACACCTTTTTTATATTGAGAAATTTCCTTTATTCACTATTCATTCCACTTATTTCATGTTTATTTCTATTATTTATAATTTATCACATAACCTCCCATTATTTTTATACTTAGAAGACATGCTCAAATCATTTTTCTTTTTCGTTAAACTTTGTTGGTGTGGATAATTTAATTCCCAATCATTATCCATTACATGTTATTGTTGTTGTCATTTGATCAGCCAAATAACTTATTAATCAATTTATATGACAACCCCAACTATTTGGAAACAATTTCAGAGAAATGCTTTTAAAATAATTTAATGTACACTTTACCAAAACTTCAACAGAATTTTCCTTACACTTGGACTATACCAAGTTATTGATATCTTCATCAATATCTCAATCCAATACTACAATTATGATCCAATCATCCTGGACCTTATTCTATGTTAACATAGCTTAAGAATGGTATACAAATTAGTTTAACATCAACAATTTATAATATTTATATTTATATCACAAGATATATATTCTTAAGCTATGTTAACATAAAACAAGATCCAAGATGATTGGATCATAATTGTAGTGTGTGTGTATGTGTCAGCTCATGGATTTTGATGGGAGTGGAATATTACAAATAATTCATTTTGCTATATTAGAATGTAGTACAATCATGTGAGAATTAAAACTTATTAATGACCGTTCAACTCATTAGATCGATTTTGATAACAATGATAAGCTCATCATTTCCGACCCATGTATAATAAATGCATATACTTTATCTTATAAGATAGGTTCAATATCATGGTAGTTAGACAAACTAACGCTACTAGCCCATTACTAGGCATTAGCCCCATTACTAGGAACTAGTTCCATAAATATTAATATAAAAATAAGAACATACCACATTTAAAGTATTTTTCATTACTTGGCATAATGAATTTATTGAATAAGCTATTAAGGTGTCAAACACCTTTTCCACAACAATATTTGTTCACCTGCTGGCTATCTCACAAGTCAGTTATTTTAGAGTTCTCATCATATATATATATATATATATATATATATATATATATATATATATATATATATATATATATTACATTAATTTATGTCAAGGTGGTCTAACACGAAGTACACAATTTCCACCATTTCAATCGGTAATAGATCATAAATCGAATCCCGTCAATGTGGTCAATAATAATTCTTGCATATCAATTTCACCATTGCAGTCAAAAGTAATACATGCAAAGTTTTTCATTTGTTGCGGTAAATTACATCTCATAATGTACTGCATATTATTGTCTATGCGATTAACTTTAAATTACATTCCAATTCTACCTCAAAGGCATATGCCTTCCATTAACAATAACAACAATAATACTCTATATAATTTAATTACCATTGTAATTCTAAAAATTATAAAATCATGTATAAATAATTAAAAAGGCAAAGGAGGGTCAATCCCTTACCTTAACCCTTGTTATCCAAGCTTTTAAGAAGTTGGATTTCTTTTCGAATGCTTCTCTTACAACTCCCAACCAAACAAACATTATTAGTCACACCATAAATTAAATTGAATCACTAATATATCCATACTATACATCTTAAATTTTCCTTTTTCTACACACACACACACATATAACAATCTCCTCAATATATTTTCCTAATAATAAGCCATACAACTTATTCTTATAGTCTCAAATCTTAAGACCCTCAATTAACAATAATTCCCATCAAGCATTAGAATTTTATAAATTCCAGTTGGTTTAGTCTAATCAACCCATAACATTGTTTGATTTTTTAGTCATAACTAGAGTTTTAGAGATTGGTTTTAGGCGTGGTTTATTCTGATGGAAAGCTAAGATACAAAGATACAACTTTGACGAGGAAAGAAACACCCAGTTCTATTGTTTTCAACCGCAAAATCAACCATCACAGTAGAACCCGATATCTACCTAGGGCAGTCTAGACCTTTCCTCGATTTCTAGCTAATATCTGGAGTTTTACAAAATCAGAATTAAGCAAGACCAATTTCATTGGAAAGCTAACATTCATATCTACAATTTTCATGAAGAAACTTATTCCAAATTCCATAATTTTCAAGTTCTAATTTCTATTTTGAAGTCAGGTTATAAATTTGTTTAAAATTTCAGCTTCATGGAGAACATAAATTTAACAAGCAACTAGATGTTCTCATGCATCACATAATTATTCAAAGTAGTCATCTTGCATGTCTTACAACACAATCTAAGTGTTATTATTAATGCAAAATAACACTATTTCCTAAAATAACACAAATACCACATCAATCTAAAGTAACCATTTCATTCTTACCTTAATATGTTCTCAACCAACACTCCATTGTACCATTTGTTCCTCATAAATTCATAACAATGCATTCAAACATATCTCAATCAAATCAATTTCAGAATAACTTTTAAATGTTTATTTTATTCAAATCATTGTAACCATGTTGAGAAACATCAATCCTCAATTTGCATGCACATATTTATTCTTGGAGAATCCTCCCTCAAATTCTTTTCTTGAGCCGAATATAGCATACCTTATTTTATAGGTTTTTGTTTTATATTTCTTCACCCAAACAATCTAAATCACTTACCTAAAGTAATTCATAGTTATCTTAACATAAAAGTCAATTATTCCATCTCTTCTCTGCTTGGCTGAAACTAATGGCCACCAATTTAGCAAGTTCCTCTCTTCAATAAGTGATTTTTCATGATTCTTAAAGTGCTCAAGCTCTACTGCATGATCTTACAAATAATTTACAATTTCTTTGCTAATATTAATGAATAACCAATCACTAAAATTTTCATACGAACCACCTAACAATTTATCAATAACAAGTTTTCATTAGTGTTACTACTCAATAACCAAATTTCTCATACTAACACTGTATATTGATCATAATAACATTTTCATCCCTCATCTCATCATACTTCTTCACAACACTTAGTTTTATTTTAAATACATAATCATATCAAAAAGTATCAATTATATACATTTCTAAGCACAACTTTCACTTAACTTCAACCTCTTATTTATGTCAAAATCACGACATATCAAGAAAACTATTAGAATCATTACCAGAAATTCAACGAATACAAATGAAATTGCTGATGAAATTTTTCTGTCGGTATTTTGCAGTGATATTTACTAACCGAATTAATTCCCTTGCTAAAATCGTCGGTATATACTGACAGAAACATTTCGTTGGTATGTATCGATAAAAACATTCTGTTGGTATATACCGAGGGAATCACAAATGGAATATAAAGAATTTTAAAAAACAAAGTAGTGTGATGACGTGGAAGTTTTTGTGGATGGTTTTATAGATGAAAATACAGTAGGATTCAAACCAGGATGTCCATACACCGATAGAATTGCTAATGGAGTTACAAATGGAATTATTCTGTCGGTAATTCCATTAGTATTGATTAATATATGACCTGGTCATCGACCCTCCCATCCCTTATTTCTCCTTCTTCTTCCCCCTGCATCTAAATAACCCCTTTACTGAAAACAACCAACCCCCCCTAAAACATCCCCCTTATCTCAACACAACTCATCGTTCTTTAACTTTTATAGTCATAGCATATGTGTTCTGATTTATTGCGGATTTTTTATTTTTAGTAAGTAAATCTATCTTCTTTTAATTTTAACACAATTTTAAAATGTCAATTTTATTATTGAATATTTTTTTAGTATATGTATTTTGTTTGGGTGTTTACTTGTTTTATTATTTTTTCTTAAACAAACTTGTAGTATGGATTTATAATTTTATACTTGTTATGGTTTGTTTTAGATTTTGTAAAATTATTTGTTTATAAATTATTGAAACTTATGTCAAATTACGGACTTAGGTGTGTTGTGATGAAATAAATAATGGCTTGTTTAATAGGTCCATTTTAATTTTTGTCAATTTTATTAACAAGTTGTAATTTTTGTAAATTAATGTGTATAAATTTGTATGTGCATAGATAATTGATAATGAATATTTAAAAGAAGTTTGAAAGTAAGTTGGATAATCTTGAGCTAAACCAATATTTTTGCAAATTTATTTCCTTAACGTGGTTAATTAATACATGTTGTCATCATTATTTTATAGAGATTCGATAGAAGTCATGGATGATCACTCATAGATGTATTAAGATTCACCCTAAGGATTGCGAATGATGGATTATTGTAATGGAGTTTAGAATTTTATTAATTTCACAACATCTATTTCGAGAAATATTGGTGGAGGCGGTATTAGGTGTCCATGCAGGAAGTGTAAAAATAAAAAGTTTCTTCATCCAGATGTTGCAACGATGCATCTTCTACACAAAGGGTTCATGGAAGATTACCTGTGTTGGTATGCGCACAGAGAACTATTTGTTTGTAATGAGAGCATGGTAGAAAGGATGGTTGGGTCAACTTCTAGCGCTAGCAACGTGCACAGAGTTGTAAATGACAATAGTAATCCTTATAATAATATGGTTATGGATGCAATTAGAATGAATCAAGGTAATACCGTCAATGTCCAATCATAGAAGAAGAACATAATGCAGACGCGGCCAGGTTTTTTTTATCTTTTAAAAGATTCTGATGAACCATTATAGGATGACTGCACAAATCACAGTAAATTATCGGTCGTTGCATAGGTATTCACCATCAAGTCGGATTATGGGTTGAGTGAGGCCGGTTATGATAGAAATATCAAATGGACGAGAAGTATATTACCTGAAGGGAACAGGCTGAAAGAAAACTTCTATGCTACTAAGTGGATGAAACCCCTCGGTTTAGGATACCAAAAAATTGACATGTGCATACTGCATGAAAAATAACAAGGCATTCACGCTAACAAACGGGGGTAAAACATCTTTTTTTAACTACTACCGTCGTTTTTTGCCAACAAATCACATGCACAGAAAGAACAAAAATGATATTTTTGTTGGTAGAGTTGAAAAGGATGTTGCACCCATACATCTTTCTGGTGAAGAATTGCATGACATGGTGTTAGAGTACAATGACATTATGTTTGGTTTCCGATCCGGTTAGCAGAAGTTTCTTGGTTTTCGTTTAACCTACAACTAGGTAAAGCAAAGTATTTTTTAGGAGCTTTCTTATTAGAAGACCAATCTCCTCCGCCATAACCTTGACATCATGCAAATAGAAAAGAACGTGTTTGAGAATATTTTTAACATGATCATGGACGTGAAGGGAAAGACAAACGATAACAACAAGGCAAGAATGGATATAGCGTTATTTTGTAACCATAAAAAATATGTAGTTGGTTTTTGATGGGTCATGGGTCGTAAAGCCCAAAGCAAGCTTCGCCTTAGAGAAGAAAGCACAACTACTAGTTTACCAATGGCTTAAGAGTCTGTGTTTTTCCAGTAGACATGCGTTGAACATATCAAGGTTAGTTAATCTAGAGGAATGCATATTGTATAGAATGAAAAGCCATGATTGCCACGTGTTTATACAAACACTCATTTTATTAGCTCATTGTGATTTATTGCCAAAGGGGATATGAGATGCACTCACGGAGATCAGTCATTTCTTTAGAGATATATGCTACAACAAGTTGTAGACACATCACATTGAGAGGCTTGAAACGTATAACGTTGAGACAATATGTAAACTTCAAATGATATTCTCTCCATCATTTTTTGACTCGATGGAGCATCTACCTATACATTTACTATATGAGGTAAAAGTTGGTTGCCTAGTCCAGTATAGATGGATGTATCCATTCAAGAGGTTAGATATTACAGATGCAATGTAATTATTAATGTATTTTCATTGTTTTTTTTAATTGAAAATATTTGTTTAATTCCATACAAGTACTTGTTCAATCTTAAGAAAAATGTTAAGAATAAGACGCATGTTGAGGCTTCGATATGTGATGCCTATATTGTTGAGGAGATCTCAACATTTATATCGTATTATTTCGAGCCTTTTTTTAGAACAAGAATCAATCGCGTTCCACGGTATGATGATGGTGGTGAAGTGCCTTTGAGTAGAAACTTGTTAATATTCTCCAATCTTGGACGACCCACACCTAAAAATGTTGTAAGGGGAAGATATTTGTTTGAAATAGAATTCAAACAAACACATAATTATATGTTATTTAACTGCGATGCACTGAGGCCTTTTATTAAGTAAGTATATATACTACTTAAACTTTGTTATAAATAGATTATTTATCTATTGTAATATCATAAACTCATATATTTTTGAAAATCTTATAGGCAACATCGATAATATTTACTGTTTAATAACTCACAATTGACCAAATCCCAAATCTTTCGATTACAAGATGAACAATTTTCCACGTGGTTCAAAACACATGTAAGTACTATCACAAACTCATTATCTATCATGGTACTTAATTTCATTATAGAATTCTCATTTACTATTCATTGTTGTACTTGATGTATAAGGTTTATCAAAAAAAGAAGGAATGTTAGTGCTTCATTGTCTTTACTAAGCCTGGGTTTTGAAAGAAAAGTGAAGTGCAATAATGAGTATTTTATCAATGGATATGTGTTTCATACTAACAATATGAGCATGGAAAAAAGACATAACATTGGTGTTTGTGTTAAGGGATCGACTTGTAGTGAATTTGAAGTTAACTATTATGGTAAATTAGAAGAGGTCGTTGAATTGCAATATCATGATGAGCATAATAGAATGTTTTTATTCAAATGTTATTGGTATGACACCACTGACAGAGGAATCAGAGTAGATCCCCACTATAGTCTGGTCGAAATTAACTCAAAAGTTAGACTCTACAATGTAAACAATGTCTTTGTTTTCGCCAAGTAATGCCAGCAAATTTAATACATATACACCCCTTCTTTTAGAAAGGATCGTTCAAGAGTTGATTGGTTATCTATTTTAAAAACAAAAACCAGGGGTCATGTCGAGGTTGATCGCGTAATCCAAAGCGCGAGTAATTAATGTATCTCTGACAATGTGTACTATTTAACATTAGCAAGGGCATTACCGACGAACTATGAAAATTCTGAAGGGTTTTTTGAAAACTTTAGTGCGAAATTGGAATTTCAAGGTGAATTTACTGAGGGAATCCCTGATGGATTAATTAAAAATAATATTATTTAATATCCTGCCAGTGAGTCTATCGATAAAAACGTAGTATAAAACCCCGCGAGAACGTCTTCAGTTCATTTTCTCCAATTCTCTCAGTCTCTCACTATTTTCACTCTCTCAAACTCTGTCTTCTCCAATCTCACTCTCTCAATCCTCAGCTGTCTCAAGATCTTGAAGTATTTCCTCTCAACACAATCAACAGGTATACATGGTGAATATTTTGATGTATTTTTTTCTTATTTTTCTTCTTTTCTTTAGTTTATTAACAATGTATTTTTTTTTTATATTAAATGTAGATAAACTTTGAAATTAAGCATGCGATTAAAGTAAGCATTTTCTATTCCAAAAACCTATATTTGTTTTTCTATTTTATTATCTACATTGCAATAATGTTTTATTATGTTTGTTGAATTTTAATTGTTATTGTTAAATTTATAGTATAAATGTTAATTGAATATATAAGATTAAATTTTATTGTTTTATCTCAATTTTATTGTATATATTGCTTTAATGTTTGATTTTTTTGTTGAATTTTAATTGTTATTTTTAAATTTGTAGTATAAATGTTAATTGAATATATATAAATAATTTTTTTTCTCTATTTTATTGTTAAATTTGTATAGATGTTAGCTTATATATATGATTTTTTTTCTATTTTTTATTATTATAAACATCATATTATCACGTTGAAAATGAGATGAAATTGAATAATCCAAAATTTCTGGAATAAATAAAATAAAATCAACTGGTTTGTGGCATATATTTTGAATATTTGCAGGTTTGAATATTTTGGGTAGTCTCCAGTATAGGAGAGGTGCTGCCAATTTTTTTTTAAAATCAAATTTGAATTTGATTATGTAATTATACATCAAATTTATGTAGATGCATAGAACAAAATCAATTGCACGTCATAAGTAGATGATCACTGTTAGTTCTTCTAACAACGATGATGACGTGTCATTAGGTGCCAACCAAGAAGAGGTACCTGCGTAGCTTCACGACGTTGTCTCTTCCAACGCGGTTCCACAACATAGAGACAGTGTCCCTTCACAGCGGGGTCAATTCTCCCGCAAGTACGAGATACATTGAAAGGACGACCTTTCAATGTAAGTTTGTTTTGATTTGAGTTGGTTTGTGTTTAACAATTTGTGAACAACTAATATTTCATTAATTTTATCGATTTTTAGGTTCATAAACATTAAGGCAACCCGAGTAATAACATCGGTAATTAAATCGTCGATAAAAATTCTATTGTTTCAATAGAGTCAGGTGTCTAGACATCTTGATTGGAAACCTTATATCAATGCATGGTTTACAAGATTTGAAGTTAGTGTTAACTTAAAATTTTAAGTATTTTTTAAGTTATATTGAAATTATTGATTTATTTTTTATAAATATTTTTTTATGCACGGAACAAATTCGAGTGGGATATCACAAATGATAATGTTGAAAGGAGGGAGTGGAAGAATCATGCTGCAACTAGGTAATATAAAAAACAATACGATATGTTTTTTTTTTAAATTATATATTAAAATCTAATTTGTCATTAACTCATATAAAATATATTTGTATCATGTAGGTTAAGGGACTTTTGGTATGAAGCACAGAAAAAAAGCTAAAAAATATGCTTGAGATAACGCTCTACCAAGCTAGAATGACGTGGCAGTTTGGAGGGATTTCAGGCTGCCATACATTTCAGAGTATATATGGTCATAGTATATTCAGCACGTGACGTCTGAGTAGTTCACACGACGCTCACAGTCCAGTGTTGAGAATTGAAACCGGTGAATTCACGGTTACCACACACATCGGTGGCTCCGTTCCGTTCATTTCATATGTGAAGCGGATGGTAAGATTAATTTTAAAGATATCTATCTTTAATTAATTTATTGTTATTTATAAATATATTTAACTTGCAGCACGTATTTTAAAGATATCTATCTTGCACCATTTTGTTTCTTACAAGCTACGACTCTTGGACGTGAGCCAAGCCCAACGGTGTTTTTTGTGGAGACACACATGGGGAGTGAAGACCTTTAAAAAGAGGTGTAACAGTTCATCGATAATCACGCTTAACACTTCATGGTATGTTCATTCAACCATTTTCTTCTGTAAGTTATTATTTTCTTGAATTGAATTTGATGATTTCCTTTTTAATTTTCAGGAGACATTTAATAACCGGTTAAGGAGAGATATGGGGATGATCATTCGACCCACTCGGATTTCGATCAAAATTTATGGATGGAGGCAGGATTGTCTGGTGTACCCGATAGAACTCGGGTGTACGGAATCTTTAACACTATGATCGAGAACTTGCAAGCGACCCGTAGTGTCTCAACCATTGGGAGCTCTCAATCAGTATCGAGCACCCAGTCTCAACAGTTTGTGGCCTTGCAACAACACACAACTCGTCTCACCGAAAAATATGAGCAACTCTCGGTGGATTATGAATAACTCCGTCAAAAGGTCATAGACATAAGATCACAGATGAGTGGTACGTGTGCGTCTCCTTTTTGGCCGTATGACCCCGGGAATGACCAGCCTCCTCCTCCAACACCGCCATTGTTCTACATATGCCACAGACAGAGATATTAATATTTTTTAAAAATATTTTTTAAATATTACAGACAGAGATATCGATGGCCTCAATCCGTTGGTCATTTCCAGAAAGTTGGAAAAATATTACTACATATGCCACAATAATCGATGAAATTAGTCCGTCAGTAATTTATCAATGGGAATATGGACGAACTCAATCCGTCTGTATTTTCCAGAGAGTTGGAAAAAATTTACTACATATACCACAATCACCGATGGAATAATTCCGTCGGCATATTTTGTAAAACCTCTGGGCGAAAAATCATAAATTGACTAGTTTCATGTAAAACAAAAAAAATTGTAACTCTCAATCGGGTTATCAAAAAATTCTGAAAATTTATGTGGAGCCTTCTAATTTGATGTCTTAGCTTGGGTTAAATTTCAGAATTTTTAGAAAAATTCAGAAATTTGACAAAAAAATCACAATTTAACCAGTTTTACGTTCTTGGATGTAAGTTTCAGTCCGACCATTAGATTGAGCTAAAATTTTATGAGCGACCTTAAAATATATTGAATAAAATCTGGTTAAAATCTTAGGATGAACGGAGCTCGTAGTGCTAGCAAAACAAATAAGGACCGTCAAATAGAAGCAAAATGACTCATTAAGCGTAAAATGATTATTTGCCACAAAAAATAAAACAAATCAGCTCTCCCTTCCTTTTATATATATATATATATATATATATATATATATATATATATTGCCGACTAGGTAGAAATAAATGGGGAGAAAAAAGAACAGAACATGAGAGAAAGAGAGAAAAGTAAGGGAAAAAATAAGGAAATTGAGAGAGTAACCTTGTAAACTTGCAAAGTTCAACTTATAAAACCCTAATCTAAGGTAGAATCAAGTGAAGGAAGGAGGAATTGAGAGAGCGAATTTGGCTAACTTTGGGAGAGAAGAGAAATTGGAAGAAACTCAATTGGTAAGCTTGAGAAGTTTGAATTTAATGTTTGATTTAGATGTTTTTAAGCTTACTTGATTAAGTTAGGAAGTAATTTAATGGACTTTTACTTTAATTTCTCTTAAATACTTGATTCTTGAACTTAGGTTTCTTATGGGAATTTGGGGGAATTAGGAGGGGAAGGGAAAATGATGAAGTTGAAGTGGAATAGAATGAAAACAAGTTGAAATAACAAGTAAATGAAGAAAAATTTGGGGGAGGAAAAGGAACATCACATTCGGCCAAATGAAGGAAAAGTGGACGAATGAGTTTTGATGTTAATGTTTAGAAAACTATGTTTAATCATGATATTTGAAATATGTAAGAAAAACTAAATGAAGAAATAGCATTAAAGTTAAGAAAAAAAAAAGTAAATTCAATTTAAAAGAGAAATGAACTAGTTAAAAGAAAGCATAAAGACAAGATGTTTAGATTGTGTTTGAATATAGTTGTTACATATGTTTAGATAAAATAAATAATATGATGTGAGAGCATAAAGAATAGAAGGATTATTTGATGGAGGAATTATGAACATAAAGCAAGAAAAGAAGTAACTTGATTTAAATATGTGATTGCATGTAAAATAATGATGTTATGTTTGAGAATAAATTTTTATTAGAATGAATTACAAATAAAAAAATAAATTATGTGCTTTGCGTTTCAGCACATAAGAAAAATATTGATGGACTAATAATATAATGACATTTGATTGATTCAGGAGTTGTGTCTAGAGCTGGTTATCAGACATGAGGAGTTGGGTCATCACAAGCGGAAGGGAGGTGATTCGTCACCTTATTTTGTAGTGATTAGTTTTCCCTAAATATATATGTTGTCTATTTAATTGATGTTAAAAGAATGAAGCAAAGGAATAAATTGAGTAATTATTATGAGAATTATTGGTAATTTATGTGAAATTACCGGGATCATTATTTGGCTAACAAAAGAGGTTAGCCGGATGCTGGGTAATTCATATGGAATTACTAGATTGATTTTAGTAGCCGAAATGGGTTAGCCGGATTTCTTGGGTAATTAAGAGAATTATCGGGTTTATTGGTTAACAAAGAGGTTAACCGGATATGGAGTAATTCGTATGGAATTACCAAATTGATTTTGTCAACCAAAATGGGTTAGCTAGATTCTTTGGGTAATTAAAAGAATTACCAGGTTTACTAGTAACTAAGGAAGGAAAACCAAATTTCTGAGTAATTATATGGAAGTGCTAGAATTATTTGGTAATCGAGATGAGTGAGCTGGATATTTAAGTTTTGAAAAGATTATATAAATTAATTGATTGAGTTAGATTGAAGTTAGAAGTATTAAATTTCAAAGGTTAAGAGTAAATAATTAATACTAGACTAAGATATTGAGTAAATTGATTAATGTGGTTATTGTTGAAACAGGTACACCGCGAGGTGATGCAGATCATTAGATGTAGGAGTTTTCTGTTTATGAATTATCATTTTGGAATGTAATATTTATATCTTTATTTTCTTTGAAAACTTTTTGTGTTGTAAAAATCAAGCAGAAGATGTGTCATATGTAATAGATGTATTACCTATGTGTTATAAAAATCAAGTAGAAGATGTGTAGTATATAGTGGATGTATTATATATATGCATAGTTGTTAGTATGGCTAAATCATTTTCAAAATAATAAAATAAGTTTATAATATAAAGTAGTAGAATACATTAGATGTTTTAAGACAATATGACTCTTAATCTTAATGTTGTATTCATGTAGTCTAAATGCATATATGTAGTTAGTTAGCATTTATTACTTTTTAGTGATGAATTTGTTTATCTTTCGAATTGTTTTAGTAATACTTTAATGTTGACTTATTAATTGATTTTATGAGACTTGAATATACTGATAAGTATAAGTATTGAGATATTGTTTGATGAATGGGATGTGATCCAGGATGATTGGATCAAGATGGAAGTTGTAATGACATATAATAGAAGTGTTCTCGATAACTTGGTACCAACAAAAATAGAGGAAACTCTGCTGAAATTTTCAAAAAAATCTCATAATCTTAGACTTGTTATTCAATACTTGACATTAGTAAAGAAATGTTTGAGATTTCATGACATTATGATTTGAGAATGTTACATATTTCTAGTGGGTAATTGTTTTTTACGCGTATTGTCCGTATGTAAAACCATCGGTGTTTTTTTTTTACCGACAGAGTTAGCGACAAATGATGGAATTACTGATGAACGATATATCGACAGACAAATTCTATCGGTGAATTAGTCGGTAAAAGTTTTACCAACGAAATGGTAATCTTACACCAACGAAAAAATTTTGTCGGTAAAACTGTAAAATATTGTAGTGAATTAACACATGATTTCATCATCATCATTATGTAACTCTTACTAATCACCTACAATTACCCAACAATTATATAATTTCATAACTTTTCACTTCTTTTTTCTCGTGGATGGTTCTACCAACTTCAAAACACTAACCCTTTCTTTTCATAACCTTCTTTTAATTCTTTTAAAATCTACATTATTAGCATTTATCTTTCATGTACTTGTCTAAGAATAAGACAATTAAGTAATCTTCCTATTCTTTTTACCTTATCTATTTCATCATATACTCCATTTTATTTAAATTTCAAATACATGCATTTTATTCAATATCCATCACTTTAACACATGTGGATTACAAGTAATAAATAAGAATTTAAGGTAGGTCTACCTCTCCTCATTCTTTCCTTCCCTTGGCTAAAACTCCCCCACAAGCACAAGCACTTAAATTTATTCTTTATACATTCATAAACGAGGCCATTCATACCCTACACCTCAATTACATCATATCCATATAATTTCTCAATTTCCCTAAAACTCATTTATGAATCATAGCTTAAATTCTAAGAATTTCTCCACAATTCCATACATCATCACTTCTACCTGAATAAAGGAGGTTGAAACCACTTACACAATGATTTTGTAAGTTCTAAATAGCTCCCAGTCGAAATTTTTTCCCATTGTTCCTCTTTTTCTTTCAAACCTGCCACCTTTCTCTCTATTTCCAGTCATCACTCTTTCTATCCCTTCCTACCTCCCAAACAAGTTTCTTAACCTCTATATGTAAGTTTTCCCCTTTTTAATCCCTCACTTCAATCTTTCCTAACCCCTTTCTTCATGAAGTTTAAGAACAAAAGAAAAATAAGAAGAGAGAATGGTAATATTCGGTTGGTGTCCCTCCCTTTTTTTTTCCAGCTGGATGTCAGTTTAAATGGGAGGAAAAAGAAATGTTTTGGTTATTCCTGATTTTACCCCTATTTATTATCCATATGTTATTTTACTTGAACTCCATCACTTATCACAAGGCCTTATAGACTCCAATCAACTTGAAATTTTAACCCAAAGTAAAACAACATGTCAGGAGATTACTAGTAAAAGTTTAGTTCGATCCAACAGTTGAATTAAGAGTTATAAATGATAGCGTAAAGCTAGCTAACATGTAATTTTACGCCAAAAATTCAAATTTTTATATTAATTTATCTATTTAAATCATCTAGATCTTTAACTAATTCATTGGGAGATTTCATCCTTATTTATAATACAATTTTTTTTCTCAAATTCCATTCCCTTTCAGTTTAAAAACTATGCAATTATATGCGCGCGTCCATCGACAATCAAAGTCATTCATGGGTGGAACCATACATTAATTCATTTGAAAATTATAAAATACTTTTCTAAGTATTTTCACCCCAAATTTATAAAAATCTCCCATATTTATCATTAATTTATCAATTTTCAGGCTATGGGTTTATATTGTACATTTTATGTTTATTCGGTCATATTTCTCAGATTGAGATGTATTTTTAATGCCGAGTTTAAATAGACTACATCAAATTTTGTTAAATTATATCCCATAACATTGCTTTCCCTTTTTATCTCTTTCATTTGGTTTTTATTTGCATTTCTTTGTTATTTATTCTTCCATACATTTATTTTTAAGTTCACACATGAATATTTTATTTCAAATTACCAAAATCCAAAGTCACCTTTTTAATTCCAATACTCAATTTACTCATTTAACATAATATTTCACATTATTGGTTTGTGAATTTTATCCAAGGGTTTACATCAAGAATCCAGGTTCACTATACATCCTGGAAGTACCAAGATGTACAAGGACTTAAAGGAATTTTATTAGTGGCCAAACATGGAGAAAGAAATAGTTGAGTATGAAAGGAAATGTTGAACCCTAGTTTATTGGGAGGGAGTTGGTGATAGGAAGTTAATTGGGCCACAGTTGGTGCAAATTACCTCAAAAAAAGTGATAACTATAAAATATAAAATTAAAATGGCTCGGGAAAAACAAAAGAGTTAGGCAAATAATAGGAGAAGCCTTTGAGTTTATGGTAGGCGACCAAACATTTATAAAGATCAAACCTTGGAAAAACATCATGCGTTTTGGAATAAAGGGCAAGTTAGCCCCAAGGTATATTAGTCCTTATAAAATCATTAAAATAATTGGTCTTATTGCCTTTCGATTGGCATTGCTTCCCTATTTGGCCAAAATACATAATATGTCGTTGTTATGAAAAGTAGAACTAGATCCTTCCAAAATCTTGCCACATGTTCTCATAGAAATTTATGAGGATTTAACTATAAACATGAAGCTATTAAAGATCCTCGATCACATCGTAAAAGAACTAAGGAACAAAAAGGTTGTATGAGTGAGAGTGTTTTGGAAGAACTCTCAAATTAAAAAAAAAAAAAAAGAGACTCAGGAAAGAGAGTTGGAGATAATAAGAAGTACCCAAGCTTGTTTTCCAATACAAGTATGAATTTAAATTTCAGGAACGAAATTTATTTAGAAGGATAGAATATAAACCCCTAGAAGTTGAAAATTTATAATAAATGGAAAATAAAAGATAAAATATTAAATGAGATTAAATTTATAAAAGAAAGAAAGAAAGACATGAAAATGTTTTAATGTAAACCCTGTATGAAACTAATAACGTTACTGTGAGACGATAATAAACTCGTAAATGAATTAAAGGATGAAAATGAAAAATGGATATATATGGAATGATAAAATGGTTCCTAGGACTTAGTTGAGAAATTAATATAGTTCATGCAAGGACAACACGTGAAATTTGAATTTTTGGTGTAAAATTACCTCCTGATCAGTTTCACGCTAACAAGCATAAGTCTTAATCCAATCATTGGATGAGACTGAGATTTTATGATGAGTCTCCTAACATATTGTTCTACCTCCGGGTAAAATTTCAGGGTGATCGGAGTCCAAAAAAGTTGTAAGAAATTGTCAGTAGTTAGGCAAAAAAGTTAAATAAAAACTTATTAATGACATTTTATAAATAATGAAAAACACTGGAAGTTTCAATTCTTCTTCCTTTATATACAACCGAACAAAGTTGTGAAGAGAGAGGAGAATAAAAGAAAATTTAGGAGAGTTCCACACAAAAAAACTTTCAGAGAAATCAAAGAATTAGACAAGATAGTGAGGAGATAAGAATTTAAACACAATTGAAACAAGAATTAAGAGAGAAATAAAGTGAGGGAAAGGAGAGGAAGAGAAGAAACCTATGGAAAAAAGGGAAGAAAAAGGGAACATTGGAAAAAAATCTTGACTGGCTAGTGTTTAAAATTCATTTTATTACGAGGTAAGGGGTTTTAAACCTAAGTCTATAAGCTCAATTGAAAGGGAGAACAATTCATGCCAAATTTGTGAATTTTAGCCCAAGGTTCATGATAGGTGTTATATCCTAATTTTCGGGTCCCCTCAAAAAAAAATTATCGTTTTCTTTTAAAATTAAAAAAAATGAAAAGCAATAAAAAATGAAAAATGAAAAAAAAAAATATTGGCATCTTGGCAAGAGCAGGCTGGGAAGGGTTTCAAATCCATGGGGAAACCAAGCTGGAGTTTTAGACAAAAATGAAAGCGCAATTATACCCTGGTATACCCAAGACTGAAAGACAATATAGATTCAAGGTTAAACTAAATGATTATTGGATGAATTTTGTATAAAAATTAAGTCTGGGGACTTAATTAAACTTTTAATAGTGTAATTTGATTTAATCGTGGATCCAATTAAAGGATTAATTAAGTTCAAGAATTAGTTTGTGTCAATTTAAAAGATTTAATTAAGTACAAGGACTTAATTTGACTTTTAATAGGTTAAATTAATTTTTATTAAGGACTTAATTGGTAAAAAAAATTAAGTTTAGAAGCTTAACTTGGGCTTAATTGAGAAAATTAAAATTTTAGAGGATCAAATTTAATTTTTACAAAGCCAATTGGTTGAGAATAAGGATAAAATTGCAAAAAAAATGAAGTTCTAAAGTCAATTAAGGGTCAAATCAAAGAAGTTCAAAATCATGAATCAGGGTGGAAGAGGCATGCCCTTTCACGTACTGAAATTGATTAAAATCAAGGGTAAATTTGAAAAAATTGAAAGTTTGATAATTAATTAAGGATGAAATTAAAGACAGACAAGACCAAGGACTATATTAAAAAAGATGCTGAAAATTAAGGGTCCAAATTGACATGGCTAGGGACTTAATCAAAAGAAACTTGGAGAAATCAGACTAAATTGGCAAAATTCGATGCAATTGGAAGTTTAGGGACCTCTTTGTAAAATTAACCAAACAGTGTGTTCATTTTCTTCTTCCTCGGGGAGCTGGCTGGGGGTCGTCTCAGTTGAGACAAAAGGAGATGCCTCTCTAGCATACCTGACTTTGTACTATGTCCCTAGCATGATTCCTGTCGGAGTGTCGCTTGAGAGGCACTGCAATGAGCATCCAAAACCCCTGACTCGGT
>Ga0325414_1000301_pt1 | contig 37132 bp, 17 predicted proteins | sample PopdelMetagenome_8_FD_206183 | JGI IMG/M metagenome (GOLD analysis project Ga0325414, IMG submission 206183) | Populus deltoides microbial communities from Bellville, Georgia, United States - Leaf-PdKOR-R3 | ecosystem: Host-associated > Plants > Phyllosphere > Phylloplane/Leaf | place: USA... | reverse complement strand
ATTTTATGGTGTGTCAATATTCTCTACCCTTTGCTAACAAAAAATAATTTATCCTGAGGTATATAACTGGATTTGATCTTTTACCAACAGCTTTGTTTTTATTTTCCTGATCATTTACTTTCCCTGTTGTTTTCAGGAGATTGCTCTTTTAAGTCGGTTTGAACATGAAAACATAGTTCAATATTATGGCACAGATAAGGTACTGTTTTCTTGCTTTCTGTTGGGTTCTAGATTTGATTGTTTGATCTACATCAATTCTGAATGGAACTGATGGAACCCAAGATATAATTCTGTTTCTTAATCATTTTCTATTTTTTACGAAGTGTATGGTCTTTAGAAAAGTTCTTTCTTTTAGTAGAATTGAAATGTAATTAGCTCTGGGCTCAACTGAACAGTGCAAAAGGGCACATAACTACATGTTGCCAACTCCAAGTGGTTAAAATTTAGCTGAATTGAGAATAATAGATTAACAGATATAATGTGATTTGGCAAGTTTGCCAGATATCATGAATTCACTTTCCTAGGGGCATCCTGTGTATGTTTCATGACTGTTTTTCGTACTGCTTATTTTGACTAAGGTATTCTTATTTCCTTTTCTGCAGAAATTTGATCATCCATGCTAATCCTTGCATTGGTTTTCGCAGGATGAATCAAAACTATATATCTTTCTCGAACTTGTAACTAAGGGCTCCCTTCTAAAACTCTATCAGAGATATAATCTTCGAGATTCCCAAGTTTCTGCTTACACAAGACAGATTTTGCATGGTTTGAAGTATCTTCATGATCAGAATGTGGTCCACAGGTGAAATGAATAAATTGTTATGCCATGCATTATGAATTTTGTTGTGATTTTTTTAGTTCTTATGATCTCTCTAGATTTATTTTCCTTTTTTGGTGATGCTTCTAGTATTATGTTTACTTCATTATTCTTTTATGAATATTGTGCAAACTCCAAGAATCATCATTAGCTTTCCTTACCCAAGGAAGTGTAGCTTTCTATGGCCCAAGTGTTGGTTTTTCACTCTGGTGTACTGAATTCTTTCTGCCCACTTCAATATCATGAGATGGTGAATGCTGCTTGTCAGTTCTAGTTCATGCCCTTTTAGGACCTCATCTTTGTAATGCTGAATTAACTTTCAAGACCATTCAAGACCGTTAAGGTTGCTGGGACCTTTTCTCAATTGCTAGGCTCAGGGGTGATTGGCTTCTTGCTTGATGCTGAACCTTCCTAAAATTGTCCATTTAAGATAACTGTTTTTAGGTGTTTTCCTTTTTCAAACCTAAACTTGAGGAAGATGCATGAATTTAGGAGAAACAGTTGATGGGTTTAAATTTCTTATCAAAGACAAAAACTATGCTGATGCAATATTGGTAACCAAATTGCTAAGTTAATATAAATGCTAACACTGCAGAATATCTTTCTTTACTTGAAAGATGTTTATGATCATTTGGCTTGGAATTTTTTCCAATTTATTTCTTTCCCTGTTTTTGCTTTCATGCATGGGCTTGCTTCATCAGGTGACAGCTTTCAATATTTTTTTTTTGTATTTTAGGGATATAAAATGTGCAAATTTATTGGTGGATGCAAATGGCTCAGTAAAACTTGCAGATTTTGGTTTGGCAAAGGTTTTATTCTCTTCCTCGTATTTTAATCTTGTATCTTGTTTCCTAGAGGTGTCTATAACAGCTGCAAATTTCTTTTCTAATATTATATGCCGTTTACTTTTTCAGGCAACTAAATTAAATGATGTTAAATCTTGCAAGGGGACTGCATTCTGGATGGCTCCTGAGGTGTGTACAACTTCTGTAATGAATTGTTCAGTGGCAGCATCAGATTTTGCTGAAATAATATATGATTTCTGTACGCTGTCATGAATTGATGAATTAAAATACTGCAGTCTGATACTTGTTAATTGAGTCAGGGGCAGACATGATAATCTAGTCGTAGTTTTGGGAAGCAATATGGGAGAAATTTTTGACTTTTCGTAACCTCCTAAGAGGGGTTCTCTTGGTCTTCAGCATTTACTTGTACTAAGTGCAAGTCAATCAATTAGCCACTTGCTTTTGCCTTGCAGACTATAAATTGTGGGGACATGTATTTTAGCGATAGGTCATAGGGGTTTGGAGCCTGTTACCTGGGTTGGTTATGGGGGAGAGAGTAGATTTGAAGGGGAGTATTCTTTTGCACATATACTAGGAAAATTTATAATTTTATCCCTCTATTTATTTATTGGCTATTGTGGTGATGTATAGTAGGAATTTGTTGGGATGAGGTTTTCACTTCCTGATCTTTGAAGAATCTAAACATGCATTGTGGAATCCTGTATTGCAGTAAATATGGACAACGTTTTTTTTTACCATTTGTTGTTTCTCATTCTATGGCACTTAAACAGAGTTATGCGATGTGCTTGTCATGCTGTCCCTTTATGTGTTGTCTTAAATTAAAATCCTTCGTTGAGATAACAATAGAAGGAGATCATCAGCGCCAGTGGATTCCTTATATCTTGTTGTGTGGGTAGTTTTAGTTCCAACTCCCAGGTTACTATTCAGGTATGCATTATTGGGAAAGGCAAAATTGAATTGTCCTTCAGATCTGCGTCATTTACGTTGATCATCCCTCTTGTTTGTAAAATTATGTTACCCCTGAGATTTCCAACCATTTCTAATTTGTATCTGATTTCTAGTTTCATGGCGTTTTGAAACAATACCATTTTGTGTAAGTCTGGAGTCTGGACTAAAGTTAAGCATGTTTGACTTGTGCAGCCAAATTCTGATTCTGATATTTGTACTGCAGGTTGTCAATAATAAAAACCAAGGATACGGGCTTCCAGCTGATATATGGAGTCTGGGATGCACGGTGTTGGAGATGTTAACCCGTCAGATTCCATATTCTGAATTGGAATCTGTGAGCACTATTTGTGGCACTTCTTTATACACTATCATATTATGTTACCAATTTTTCCTTGAGAGATTTATAGATAACTTGAGACTTCTACTTCTTGGTAGTTATGTTCTTGCATTAGCTAGTTTATGCATAAACTGCTTAATTTTATGATTCATTCCATTGCACCATCACATGCTGCCATTTTTTTAATTACTTTTAACAACTCATCTTTCTGTAACTCAACAGATGCAGGCATTATTTAGGATTGGTAGAGGTGTTCCTCCACTTGTTCCTGATTCTCTCTCAAATGACGCGCGGGACTTTATCCTGCAATGCCTACAAGTTAATCCAAATGATCGCCCTACTGCTGCCATGCTCTTAGACCATCCATTTATGAAGAGGCCTCTCCCAACATTCTCGGGTTCAGCATCTCCCTATATTGGCCGTCGATTGTAGAAATTTTTGGTTCATTTTGATCATGAGAGATAAGTAAGTTTTCTTTATTTTCATATAGCTCTTCTCATAACCCTGAACAATGATGTTGATTCAAAAGGCGGACATTTATCGGTTAAAGCTCCTTTTTTGAGAAATAATACTGTCAGAGGGTTACATTCGTGTCTCTGGTGACAAACCTGAGATCATTAAGTGCTTGCTGTTGGGATGTCTGACATCCTTTTGCTTTTTTCTTTTTTTTTTTCCATGTAAACAATCAATAATGTGATTTTGACCTGAGATCTTCTACTTTCTAATTGGAGCCATGACCTGACTGGACTGGCAACAGATTGTACAAGTTATTTGTCATGAAACTTGTACCATGGTTATTCTCGATAGAACTTTTAATTTGTCCATGCCCCGTTGGGACATGAATCTGCATCTGAGATTATTGTTGTTGATCTTGAGGCTTTGTTCTTTTCCTTTACCATCATGTCAATTTCGCCCACTGATTTGATAATTTTGCTCTTGGAAACAGTTCTGTCCATGACGAAGCAAATGGGACCTTTATATCACAATGCATGCTCAAGTTGGATGACATGGTCGTGGACACTGTTTGACAGGAAGCAACCATGGATTCAGATTCTGTAGGCTCGAAGTCTGCATGCTTATAATTTCTGGATTGAACTCGAAGCATTGGTGGGGGGGTGGGGGTGGGGGTGGGGGGGATCTGGGGTTGGATTTTACCGTCATGATAAGAACAAGCAACCCTCATTTTCCCTGCTCTGAAGATTCGGCATCACAGAGCGACGAACAGCTTGAATTGCTATTTTTTTACTTTTCCGTTGTGGAAAAAATAAACTCCTGATGTCAACTTGTGCAACATTGCAAGTACTTGGGTTCATTTATATTTTATCGGGGAAAGGTGCCCCTTGTAAGGGCAAGGTGTGAGAGCCATTGTTGTAGGGATTGGGAAGCGTGCACTAATTTGTATATATCATCATTGTTGTAGCCATTGTATCATTTTATTTTTTCCTTTGTTACTTTCTTTTTGTTCATATTATATTCCAAATAATTTCTTTGCCGACAAAATAAACTAAGCTTTTCCACAATAATGTTCATTTCTTAGTTGCACCAAGCCTGATTGGGGTGGGCTGTGCCAAGCTGTTTGGTTGAATGGCTTTTGGATCTGATTTTTCAGTAACCTTAGCTTTTGCTCGATCCACGGAACTGGGTTAGGGACAGGGGAGTGCAGCCAATCCTAAAATGATGTCTTTTTTTTTTCAGCCGAGGAAAACCGATGACAGATTGATATTCATCCAAAAACATGGTGAGGTGCGATTTAGTGCCCGTTCGGAAATGTGACCGCCACACGTAACAGCATTTGATTAAAAAAAAAAAAAAAGCATCATGCTTGTATAACCTATTAAAATCAAAGATCGTGCTGCACGTTTTGAGAAGAAGCAATTTGTTGCTTCTCGTGGGGGACTAACCACAACAGTGAAGCATGGCTCCACTATTAAGTGAAGAGGGGAGCTGAATAGTGGAGCCATGCTTCACTGTCACACTGTTCATTAAAATAAATAATTTTTTTTATAAAAAATCAATGCGAGTGAATTAATTTACTCGTATTGTTCACGTGAAAAGTTTAGGTTTTTTTCCCGAAAAACCAGTGCAGTTAATTAATTTTACTCGCGCTGTTCACGTGAACGTGAATAGTATTTTTTTTGTTTTTTTTTAAAAATTAGTTTAAGGTGAATTAAATTTACTCGTACTGTAATCTCAATTTTATTCTTAATAATATTTTACCTAATTTTATTGCACGATCAAAAAATCATGGAAACTGTAGTTCTTGTTGAATGAATTTTGTATGTAATGAAATTGTAAATTTTTTTTTAAATTGAGTTTTACTCGAAAAACTAGTATTTAATATTATTTAATAACACTACATAAATTAGAAGGATATCGCATGATGACGTAACATTTATGAAATTTGATCGCAATTCCAATTATGTTCTTGCCAGGTCCGACCCAGTTAAAAAAATTCAGTTTTTATTTTTTTTAATTGTGTTTTATTCGAAAATTTAGAAGGAGATCGCTTGATGACGTAACAAAAAAATTCAGTTCTTGTTGTTGTGCGCTTAAGAAACCATGAAAAATATAGTCCTTGTTGGATAGATTTCGTATGTGATGACATTGCATATAGTTTAATGGAATAATAAAAAATATTTGATATCAATATTATTTATTTCATGATGTAATAACAGTAGTTAAATCTATAATATTTAATTAAAAATCATTAATATTAATATATATATATATATATATATATATATTTTTTAATTATTTTATAACCTCAATTTGAAAAATATTTTTTTAAACCAAATACATTAAACTACTTTTTGTTCAACCTCAATTTCAACCACAGTTTTAATCAAACATATATTTTTCCAAACAAATCTCAATTAAAAGTACTTTTTATAAAACAATTTTTTTACAACCACAACCACAACCTCAATACCAAACACATAGGAAATTGTAGCTCCTTCAGTGGCAAGAAATGACTACTATGCTTGGAAGTGACTAAAATGCTAAGGAAATTGTGGACTTGATTTTTGGTATTTAAAAAATTTTTAATTTTAATTGAGAATTGGAAAGATAATTGAAAAAAATAAAAATTGATAAATGGCATAAAGAGTTGTAAACTCTAATAAAATATTAAAGCAAAAGAAGAAGAAAAAAAAGATGCAAAAACTCTAATAAAATATTTTACATAAATGTTAGTAATATTTTTTTAGTCAAAATTCTTCTTGTTTTTTTTTCAATGTTTTTTATTTAAAAAAATATGTTTTTTTCTAATATCAATACGGTTCATGGAATAAAAATTAAAGGAAATTGAAGTAGAAATTAAAAGAAATTCAATTTATTTGAAATAAAAGTTAAAAAATAAATATTATTATTTTTAAATAGTCCATCGGTGATTCCATCTTTAAAGTCCCTTTGAAATTTTCATTTTGCACTAAAAATTTCAAAAACCCCTCTAGATTTTTCGTTCCGTCCATGATTCTGTCGATAAAATAGTCAGAAATGCATTAATTACCAGCATGTTGGAGTTCGCAGTCCATTGGTGATTCCATTGGGAATCCTGCAACTCAATCAGTAAAAGCATTAAGTGTCAGCGCATTGTAATTCACATTCCATCAGAGATTCTATTGGCAATATGAAAAATTTATTTGCCATCACCGACATGTGAAGGGGAACAATTCCCTTTGCCTCTAGAATATACTGACGAAATAGACCGTCGGTATACTTGTGTGTAATTTGTTCCATGAACAGTGCCAAGGAGAAGGGGAACAATTCCCTTCACCTCTGGAATATACTGACGAAAACAGACCATCGGTATATCCGTGTGTAATGAACAAACCGTTGGTATTTTCATTAGTGTGAAACAATATTTAATGCTAGATTGTATTTGTATTTCTTATCTATCCATCCTACAAATACTTAAATTGATAGTTGAATGCACATCACAATAACATCAGTTCACATAGAAATAATAAAATAAATACTTCTTTGTAGAGAATTTTGTCAATAAATATTACATTATAGTTTATGGCATTACACTTTCGTGTTTTGATAGTTAGTCAGAACTGTCTTCTTCTTCTTCAATTGACTCGTCGTTAGCTCTATCACAATCTTCTACGTTGATTTCATTGCTATCATCATCTTCATTGACTTGTGCTTGTTCGCTAGAGTTCAAAACAACATTTAACTCCTCAACGTCAACATCAACAAAAATATTCTCGGTGACGCGAAAATTTGAATTTTCTTCTAAGTCAATTGATGGAGCAAATTGATATGGATCAACTAACTCACTAACTTGAAAGACATCATCTCCCACATTTGATTCATCATTTTCATCTTGAACAACCTTGACACGACCCTTGGGTTTGGTTTTCAATACGGATAACCAATTAACTCTTAAACGATCCTTTTTAAAGGAAAATGTGTATGTGTAATAAACTTGTTAGCATTGCTTGACAAAAACAAAAACATCATTGTTGTTGCGGAGTCTAGCTTTTGAATTAATTTTGACCAAACCATGATGAAGATCTACTCTAATTCCTCTGTCAGTGGTGTCATACCAATAGCATTTGAATAAAAATATTCTATTCTGCTCGCTATGATATTGCAATTCAATTATCTCTTCTAATTTCCCATAATAGTCAGCTTCAAACTCATTAAAAGTCAATCCCTTAATACAAACCTCATTGTTATATGTCTTTCTACCCTGCCTATATTCTTTAGTATGAAACACGTATCCATTGACAAAATACCGGTTGTAACACTTCACCTTTCTTTCAGGATCCAGACCTAGTAAAGACAATGTAACACTAGCATTCCCTCCTAATTTATAAATATGGTATATAAAGTACAACAATGAATAATGAACAAGAAATGTGTAATGAAATTAAGTATCCCGATAGATAATGATAATTAAATAGTACTTACAGGTGGAAAATTATTCATCTTGTAATCGAAAGATTTAGGATTCGGTCAGCTGTGAGTTTTTAGATAGTAAATATTGACGATGTTGCCTACAAGGTATTCAACAATGTATGAGTTTGTGATATTACAAGAGAGAAATAATTAATAACAAAGTTTAAGTAGTATACTTACTAAGTAAAAGGTTTCAGTTTATCGTAATTAAATAGCACATAATTATGTACTTGTCTGAATTCTATTTCAACCAAATATCTTCCCTTCACAATATTTTTTGGTGCGGGTCGCCTAGGATTGAAGAATATTGATAAGTTCCCACTCGAAGGCACTTCACCACCATCGTAATGCCTTGAAATGTGATTGATTCTTGTTTTCAATTGAGGCTCGAAATAGTTTGAGATAAATATTAAGATCTCTTCAACAATATAGGCCTCACATATCAAAGCCTCAATATGAGCCTTGTTTTTAACTTTTTTCTTAAGGTTGAACACGTATTTGCATATAATTAAATGAATATTTTCAATTATAGAAATCAATTACAATAAATGTTTAATTGCATTGCATGTATAATCTCTAACCTCTCGAATGGATATATCCATCTATACTAGACTAGGCCTCCAATTTTTTCCTCAAACAATAAATGTATGGGTAGATGCTCCATCGAGTCAAAAAACGATGAAGGAAATATCATCTCAAGTTTGCATATCGTCTGGACGATATTCATTTCAAGCCTCTTAATGTGTTGTGTCTGTAACTTGTTGGAGCATATATTTCTAAAAAAATGACTGATCTTCATGAGTGCATCCCATATCCCATTTGACAATAAATCTCGATAAGCTAATGTAATGAGTGTTTGTATAAACACATCTCAGTCATGGCTCTTCATTCCATACAATCTACAATCCTCCAAATTAACCAACCTTAATATGTTCGAGGCATTTCCATAATGAAAACACAGACTCTTAAGACATTGGTAGACAAGTAGTTGTGCATTCTTGTTTACGATAAAACTTGCTTGGGCTTTGTGACCCGTGACCCAACATAAACCAACTCCATATTTTTACGATGACAAAACAAAGCTATATCTATTCTAGCTTCGATGTTGTCCTTTATCTTCCCTTTCATGTCCATATCCGTTTTGAAAATGTTCTCAAACAAGTTCTTTTCTATGTGCATGATATCAAGATTATGGTGGAGGAGATTGGTATTCCAACAAGAAAGCTAATGAAAATACTTTGCTTTACCCAGTTATGAGTCAAACCAAAACTAGGAAACTTCTGCTTACCGAATTGTAAACCAAACACCATGTCACCATATTTTGACACCTTATCATACAATTATTCACCTGAAAGATGTGGCGGTGTAACATCATGTTCAACTCTGCCAACATAGAAGTCTTTTCTGTTCTTTATGTACCTGTGATCCATTGGTAAGAACTGCCGATGACAGTAAAAAAAAGACGTTTTAATGCCATTTGTTAGCGTGAATACCTTATTATTTTCCATGCAGTATAGGCATGCTAGTTTTGCATGCCTGCCCCAACCAAAAATCATTCCATAAGATGGAAAATCATTGATAGTCCATATTAAAGTTGCCTTCATAAAAAAATTCTACTTCATTGATACATCATAAGTCAAAGCCCCGGATGACCATAACTACGTCAACTCATCAATTAACAGTCGAAGACAAACATCTAAATTCCATCCCGAACTATTAAGATTGGGTATGACCATAAATTACAACATAAACTCCGGCCTCACACATCTCCGGGTGCCAAGTTGTAAACCGTGAGTATAACCAATCAGCAAGAATAAGGAGCACCAAATGACCCGAATGGATTGAATTTGTATGTACATATCTTAAGACGCACGTTCCTTGATTCAACTGAAAAGTGATGATTCTCACTGTTAAAGGTTTTTTGTACTTCACCATCGGAAGGGTGCACCTTCACTCCATCCACCGTATTATGTGATTGGTGCTATGTATATGCTTAACAGTCATTGGTGATATGAATAACTTCATCAGTTTAGGTGTGATTGAGAAGTATATAAATTTTTTATGTGTGACAAGAGTCCTTTCCCTGCCAGTTCTGGGTTTATAACAGGAATGCACACATGTCCTACACTCGGTCAGCTTAGTATTTTCAAGGTAGTACAATATGCAGAAGTTTGGACACGTGTCAATTTTCTGGTACTGTTGCAATGTCGCAATTGCACAAATTAATTACCCTAGCTGAAATAAACAACATACAAGATAGTATAGAGCAAGCAAGGGGTCGATCCCACAAGGAAGGTTCAAGTCAGATTTTTATGCTAGATGATATGTAATTTTGGAGGGTTCGGAGGTTCTTTAGGCTAAAGCAAAAGTTAACAGAAAGAAGCAATCAATGTTAAATCAAAGAAAATTGAAATTTATCAAGAAAAACAAACCTTGGTCGCAAGTAAACGTCCACCTACAGAAATCAAAACTGATCATGAAAATGAAACGTCAATTTATACTCTGAATATTTATCATTTCTTATGTTGATTAGTTAACAGATCCCCTGTATAACTAATCCTAACCATCAAACAACCACAGTGTCCGCACTAGTAATTTAATTCAATGACAGCTTTAAGAACTAGATGAGTTGACTAATCTAGACAACATAACTATTCGCAGTCCATGTTTGATTTGATCAATCAAATATTCTCCCTAAAGTTAATAACCTAGATCCATCATAATTATTAAACTCAGTTGCTTCACAAGTTCATATACCACAACTCCGATTTTGATATCGAACTTAACAATAAATTATCTACAATAATAACTTAGAGTCCGCTCTAGCAATTAAAATAAAAGATCATAGGAAAAAATAAGCATAAAAGAACAAACATATTCATCATATAAACTGAAAAGAAAAGGTAAAATAAATCTCACAGTTCTTAAAATCTGAAGGTTTTCGTGTCCTTGCAATCAAGAAAAAGAGTTTAGCCTTACATGTCTACTGAACAATTAATAAAAAAGAAGGAAAATAACATGATTTCGGGTTCTATTGGAAGAATGTGCATTTTTTCTCTCTTGGCTGGCCGTCTTCTCTTTTCTTTTCTCTTTTTATTTTTATATCCTAGGAAACCTTAATCCTTTTTCTACAAAATAGTCATTTCCTTAGTAGACAATTTACATTTAAACCTTTCAACAACTATTTTCCTAAAAAATGAGAAATAACATTGCATAAAATCTTCAAGCTTTGACTTCTGACTTAGATGAGCTAAATTGCTGAAATAAAGACTTGGATGATGGTTTGGATGCTTTGGACTTATTTCTTCACAAAACTTGTCTGCTAGCAGAATTCATGTGCCATCTTAAACAAATCATATCTCTCTCATGTGAGCACATTTTCTGGGAAAATTTGGTAGGATGATAGGTCTTCGAGTCAAGAATCTAAAAAAATTAAGTTTGCATAAAATGGACTTTTGTAGCTCAAGATATTCAAGTTGGAATGACTAAAGGTCAACATTGGTAGAATACGAGATTTGAATTTGAAGGCTGCGATCTCCATGCTCTTTCTATTTTCATTTTTCTTTTCTTATATGTATAGAAATGCATGAATGTTAGCTTTTTAATGCCACTAGAATCACTTTGTTTTGACCTTTAAAGCTTAAGCTCTGCACAAAACATCGATTGGAGGTCAAATCTGTCAATTATCTCCAGTTTACTTCTTTTTGAATCTTTCATCCAAAAAGTGCCTTCAAAACATAAAACAAAGAATATCAAGGCATTTTATGTATAAAACATAGGCAAAACACTAGGTAAATGTGGGTAAAACTATCAAATAATATGGTTGCATCAGGTATCATAGATCGAGGGGTTTCATTATGGACTTTGCAATATAGAAGTTCTCTTTCAGCCTGTTCCCTTCAAGTGAAATGCTTCTTGTCCATTCAAAAATTCTATCATAGTCGGCCTCATTCAACCCATGATCCGACTTGATGGTGAACACCTGTACAACAACCGATAATTTAATGTGATTTGTGCAACCATCCTATAATGGTTCGTCAGAATCTTTCAAAAGATCAAAAAACCTGGTTGTGTCTATATTAGGTTCTTCATCTATGATTGGACATTGACCGATATGACCTTAATTCATTCCCATCGCATTCATAACCATAGTGCTATAAGGATTACTATTGCCATCTACAACTATATGCACGTTGCTAGCACTAGAAGTTGACCAAACCATCTTTTCTTCCATGGTCTCATGAGGAACAAATGGTTCTCCATGTGCATACCAATATAGGTATTCCTCCATTAACCCTTTTTGTACAAAAAGCATAGTTGAAATATCTAGATCGAGAAACTTTTTATTCTTACACATCTTGCATGGACACTAATACCACCTTCATTAATATTTTTTGGATTAGATATAGCATAATTAATAAAACCCCGAACCCCATTATAATAATTCATCATTCGCAATCCTTAAGGTGAATCTCAATACATCCATGAACAATCATCTATCACTTCTATCAAATCTATATCAAATAATGATGACAACATGTATTAACTATAAATTTGCAAAAATATTCGTTTAGCTATTTTAATACTTCTCTTAATTCATTATCAATTATATATGTAGATATAAATTCTGTACACATTTACAAAAATTACATCTCGGAAATAAAATTGACAAAATATAAAACGGACCCATTAAACAAGCTGTTATTTATTTCATCACAAAACACCTAAGTCGGTAATTCAACATAAGTTTCAATAATTTACAAAAAAATATAATTTTACAAAATCTAAAACAAAGTACAAATCATAAATCCATACAACAAGTTTGTTGGAGAAAAAACAATAAAACAAGCAAACACTCAAACAATAAAACAAGTAAACACCCAAACAAAATACATATATTACAAAAATATGTAATAAAAAATTAACATTTTAAAATTGTGTTCAAATTAAAAAAGGGGTAGATTTGCTTACTTAAGGTGGAGAATCCTCAATAAAATTTCAATCGGAACATGAATGCTGAAAAATAGAGTGTTGTTGTGACTGGAAAAGTTGTGGGAGGTTGAGTTGTGTTGAGATTTAGGGGGCTAAGGAGGGGGAAGGCTGTTCTGTTGTAGAGAAATTTTACAAGTAAGAAGTAGAAATGAGGAAGGGGGAGAAGGGGGTTGAGCGCCTGGTCATATATTAAATATTACCGATGGATTTTTTGACAGAATTATTCCAACGGTGACTCCATTGGTCATTCTGTTGGTATCAATGCCACATCACTGTATGGTTTGCCTGTTTGAATTCCACTGTATTTTCATTGGTAATTGCATCTGTAAAAACATACATATCATCGCACTATTTGGATTTTTTAATTTCTTCTATTCTGACTGCTATTCCCTCGGTATATACCAATGATATATTTCTTTCGGTGTTTACTAATAGAATTAGCGATGAAAAAATTTGATCGGTAAATATCACCATAAAATACCGACGGAAAATTTCCACCGGTGTTTCCGTTTGTATTCGCTAATTTTCTGGTATTGTTGGGAGTGACTTAGCTTTCCCATTTCAAAATTTGAATATTAATGGGTCATATATTTATTTATTATTATAGTTTTAATGTTAATAACAAATTGCAAAAGTTGTGGTGCTTTTACTGTGCATTATAATATTTATGTAAAAAATATTATTTTAATTATTTTTCCTAGTTTTGTTTCTAGTTCATGCAACTTCTTTTGCATTTTTTGGGTTGTCCATTGCTAGTTCACATGAACACTGCATTTGTTTTACTTTTTTTTTCCAATTATTGAACTTAGTTTCTTTGCAATTTCATCACTCCAAATTATATTAGCATAGTTTATGTTATAAAATAATTTTGAGTCCCCTGAAACTCTTTTATATTTTGCTTTTATTTATTTATTATTTTAAAATATAAAATTTTTTTGGGACACAAATAGATAAACTTTTGAGTTGCAACAAGTCAAAATTCCAGAAGGATAATCAAATAACAGGCTGAAGAATGAGTTAATTAAAAGATGATTAAGTTTGCAAGCTAATTTAACTAAAACTGGAAGAATTATTAGGTTCAAGGACAAGGACTTAATTAAATTTCTAATGGTTTTAATTGACTTAATCAGGGGTTTAATTGAAAGAAAAATTAAGTTCGCAAGTAAATTTAGCTAAAATTGAAAGAATTCTTTGGGTTTAATGACTTAATTAAACTTTTAAAGGGTATAAATGACTTAATCAAGGGTTTAATTGAAGAAAAAAATAAATTTAAAAGTCAATTATGTAGAAATTAAAAGAATTAAATAAGTTTAAGGACTTAATTAAGAACTTAATTGAAGGAAAATTAAGTTTAGAGGTTTAATTCAGATCAATTTGTTATAATTGAAAGATTAGGGACCTAATTAAAGTTTTGGAGAGCCTAAATGATGCAAATAAGTGCTAGATTAAAAGAAATTAGAAGTTTAAAAGGTTGATTAAGGGTGAAATTGAAAATATCTAGGACCAAGAACCATATTGTACAAGGCATTGAAATTAAAGAGTTTGATTAAAATATTCCAGAGGTGAAATTGAAATGATTCCCAAAAACCAGATTTAATTAAGGGTTTAATTGTAAAGAGGCAAAATATGCTAAAATAGAAAAAGGAAAGATTAAAACCCTAATTAATTTTAAGTTAACCAAAATGACACTATTTCATTTAACTGAAATGGTGTGTTGTGACCAAAACAGTTTGTTTTGGTTTAAAACGATGTTGTTTCGGTTTAGTCTAAGACAAAAAAAAAAAAATTAAAGGCTAGATGACGTGTTGTCCGGTTATTGTTCATCATCTCCTGTAGTTTCGGTAAAATAGAAAAAAGAAAAAGGTTGATCAAAGTCACTCATTCTAGAACTTTCTACATTTTTTTCTTCGCACAAATTGAATTGAAAAAAACATGGACCTTTAGTTTTGATTAGCCTCTTCAAGATCAAACGATAGTGGATGGTTTATCTCTTTTGCATTGTTCTAAAAAAATCCATAAAGACTCTATCCTATTCATGTTTATTCAAAATCATTTAAAGAAACCACATTCCAAGTTCTCTCATACCTTCAAAACCTCACAAACCAAAATTACTCAGATTGATGGTAAAGATTACCTTTCACATGATCCAACAACCCATATTGCTTTTCTTTATTTCCAAGCTATTTTGAAAACTATTAAAACAACCAAACCTAGCCATTAAAAACCAGCATGATCAAAACATGTCCAACTATCAACACAACTAGAGATGCTCCTTACTGAGATTAAAGGGTTGAAATTGGTTCTTAAAAGATTAAGAGATGAAAATCCCCCAGCTTATACTCCCAATAACCATCTTTTTAATCAATAAATAACCTCTTGAAGGTCATAAAGGGGGGGGAGGGGGAGGATCATAACCACATTGCCACCACCAAGGAGAGCCTACCTTCTAGATTTTTTTAAAACCTAAAGTCCTAGCTCATAAACCCACCAACACTATTTTCCTTTTCTTCTCTTTTTTTGTTGAATCCAGTATCTCCTACCTCTTTTCCCCAAACACCATCACACTGCAGACTATCCTTCACAATCACTCCTCCTAATTACTAGCATCTATAACCCTCAACATCTAAACCCTTCACCACGCCTCCATGCCAAGACTGTTCAACCTCCACAACTCTAAAACAATAGTTGTTATCAAAAATAGGAAAATAGAAAACTCATTTTCCAAACATTTGTGTTGGTATAACAACAATAAATTCTCACATTAGTGGTTGAGGAATTTAAGAAAAAAAGTATGCATTATTGAATACAAGGTTTGAAGCGTGGTTTTGAGAAAGAAACTCGTGGATCAGGCTGAACATTTGGTTTCTTTGTTTCTATACAACAAAAGGTTTGGTTAAGATTTTGTTTTAAACATGAAATACCCATGCTTGTTCTTTTAGTCTTTGGATAACAAAATGAGATAAGATGGTGTATGCGTGCTTAATTTTGAAGTGTTGGTTAAGTCTTATTTTTATATTTTGAATGAATATGGATAGAGCTTGAACCTTTCATACCTGAAAATAAGAAAGGATTATGGGAAAGTTCATGAAGAAAGGTTGATTTGATCTTGAAAGCATGAAACCTCTTTCCTGGATTTGTTTATGGACTAGGCCTTTGAGATTTTTGGTTTTTTAAACTTGAGTAGTTTTGTTTTTTTAAGCCCCTTGGGTTGGCTTCTTAGATAAAACTTGTGTCCATTATTTCTTAAGCCTATTCAATTTCCTTGGACAAGGCCTGTGATGGTTTTAGGCAAATAGGCTGAGCCTTTTAAAGGCTTAAGGCTATATTTGGAAAAACTAAAATTTATCAAAGAAAAATTTTAAGGTTATGTTTTTTGGTCTTTAAAACGTGTTTAGCAAACACACTTATCACAACTTAATTTTGGGTTCTCCCAAAATTATCTTTTTCTTTGATAAAAAAAATAGTAGAAAAAGGTTCAAAAATAAAAAAAAATACAGGAAGACAAACAACTTGGTTGGTAATAAAAAAGAGGGATCTACCCGCATAAAAATTAACTTAAATGAATATTGGACCAATTTACATAAAAATTAAGTCTGAGGATTTAATTAGATTTTGAATAGGCTGATTTGATTTAATTTTGGGTCTAATTAAATATTTTATTAAGTTTATAAATTAATTTAGGCCAACATTAAAAGAATTAATTAAGTGCAAAGGCTTCATTAGACTTTTAATGGGTCAAAATAATTTTATTAAGGATTTAATTAATGAAAAACTAAGTTTGGAAGCTTAATTTAGGCTTAATTGAGAATATTGAAGTTTTGAAGGACCATATTTAATTTTTACAAGCTTAATTGGATGAAACCACAGGTGAAATTGCAAGAAAATCAAAGTTTAACAGTCAATTAAGGACCAAATTGAAGAAATTCAGAACCAATGGCCAAAGTGCAATAGGCGCGCCAAGTTTAGGGACTAAAATCAATCAAAATCAAGAGTCAATTTGAAAGAAATTGAAAGTTTGATGGTTTATAGGGGTCAAATTGAACAAAATAGAAACCAAGAATCAATTTGAAAAAGACGTTTAAATTAGAAGAGTTAAATTAAAATTTTTAGGGGTGCAATTGCAAAAAATAAAAAAGTTTCAAGGTCATTTGAGGGTGTATGTACTGCAATTAAAACAACAGGGACCAAGTTATAATGTACAAAATCCTTATTTTTAAACCTTAATTTTTAGGGTTTAAGAAGATGACATGTCACTCATTTAAACATCATCACACGTTTATACCTCATTTGACTCAATGAACTCAACAATATCTTGTACTTGATCAACCTCTCCTGTATTTGATATATTCAAGTTGATTGAGGGCTTACCTTTCAATAAATAAATGTGGAGTTTTAGACCTCCAAATCAGATGAGATTTGATCCCCATGGTAGATACACATCCTCTTTACAAGGATCACCACTACCATACCATGTTTACATCCGATTTATCTTGATGATCTCTCCAAAGTAGCTCACTCAGTCAACCATGATTGAAGAAGAAAACCACCATGATTATTTATAGCAAAAATCTTCTCTAACAAACTCTTAGCAAAACCTCCATGGTTTTTCCATTTCTGATTTTGATTAGCTTATATAAGGTTGTTTTGGAGCACACTAGAAGTAAAGGGAGATCCTGGTGGGATTATGGAGAGGAAATCACGGAGAAAAAAGAAAGAAAATACATAGAAATCAATAGAATACCTAGAATAAAATTAAATGAAAGGTGATAAATTTTGTGTTTTAAGAAGGAAGGATAGGAATCTAAATCAATCAGAGATTAAAAAAAACTAAAAATCAAAAGGAAAGAAGCAGAAAATTCAAATAAGTAATTAATATTCTCTTTATAAGGTAAACCTTCAAGCTTTGATGAGGGAGAGGAGCTCAATGAGCACGCCCTCCCCTTTTATTTTGTCTTTTAAATAGCTGGTGAAAATGCTTGTTAAAGTATCATTTGAAGTTATTTGCTAGTTTAAAATCCATTAAATATTTATTTTGATATGTTTAAGCATGCCTTGAAAATAACTTGTACATTCTTAAGTTTTGTTTAATTGCCTTGTTTTGATGTGCTAGGACATAATAATGGAATGATAAATGATAATGAATAATGTTGTTTTGCATGTTTAAATATTTAGTTATTTATTTTTGAAGTCATGGTAAGTTTTTTTAAGTTTTGAAGTTGTTATGGTTTAGGTTGTTTTAGGTTAGATTACTAGGTTTGTTGAAGTTGTAAGCATGTTGTTTAAACTTTGAGACAATGAATTTAATCAATAGAATAATGTTTATGCCTATGAAATTGCTATTTTTACTTATTGTCATTATTTGACTTTGTTTATTATTGTGTCTTTGATTCTTTGTTTCTTGTTGTTTTGATGGTTTAAGCAAGTCTTTTTTTAGCGTGTTTAAGCTTTGGTTGCTAAGTTTAGGATGTTTTCTAGGATCCCTATGCTTCTTTTACGGGTTTTACCTTTACTAGGAATTTTTGGGTTTGATAGCATTTTTAGGTTGGCATTCATCCGTTGCACTTTGTTTTAGGTCATTGATTTCTATGTCTTTTTGGTCAATTGATAATTCTTATATACGAATACATACTTGTTGATCATTAATCTAAGGTTTTCATGGTTTAAAAACACGAATTTAATAGCTTTTGATCTTCAGTTCCTTCACTTTGTATTTTGCATAAAATTGATAAATTGTGAAGATTTAGTGTTTGTTATGATGATCCAATTTCAAAATCTTGCTTAAACGTTGTTTTCACACATGTCCGTGCTTTTAGTTTGATGTAATTTGGTTTGTTATTGAGATCATGTTTTTAGGGTCATTCTAGTGTTCTTGAGCGTATTCAAATGTTTTTTTTCCTCTTTAGATCTTTGTTCTTACTTTTTATGATTTTGAGTCATGTTTGTGGGCTTGAGCTTTGAACCAGTGTTTGGCATGTTTATTTTTTTTTAATTAAAGAGAAAACACAATATCTTGTTTTTAAGGTATGTTTGTCATACACGGCCTTAAGACATTTTTAAACCTCTGATTTATAGTAAAGGCAAACACGCCCTACTGATTTTCCAGTAATGTTTATTTTTTTTCCAAACAGATCCCAAACAATTTCAAAAAAATATTGAAAAAAAATTCAAGGGCCATTTTAAAATTATTTGTGAGTTCCTTGCATGTTTTTCCAATAATTTTTCCTTACCCTGTAAGATACTAAACTGATATTAAATATACCTGCTTTTTCTTTAAATTTCAGAAAAATTCAAAAAATAAAAAATAAAAGTTCCTTTTTTGAAGAAAATATAAAAATATGTTTTTATTTGTATGCATATGGCCAAATTATAAAATTTTCATGCATATTTTATAAAAAATAAAAATTGCATTTCATAATACTTGGAAAAACACAAAAAAAATAATCAATTACCGAGTATCACAACAAGTTTGTAATTATCTATTAGGATTTGAACAATTTTTTAAAACACTACAAAAATCATTTTGTTTAAATTTGGGATATGTATTTTACATAATTTTTAGGCTTAAAAAGGGTTGAGTTTCAGCTTGATAATATAAAGATTTTTTTACTAAGAAGAACTCTTCTTGAATTTTGGACAGGTCATCGAATAGAAACATGACTTAGAAAAAAAACAATCAATAATGTAGTTTATTATAGGTAAGGTGTACTAAGGGTAATGTGTTTTTCCAATGCACAACTAGTCCTATTACCTAGACTCTCGCACACCATTGAGTTTTCTAGTGACCATAATACTAGGTGATGATTCTTGAAACCTTCAAATCATATTTTTATGATTTATCTTAATATATCTAAAACCTCCCTCGATCCAGGAGCTGCACTCGTCATCACGATGCCATGCATGCCAAGACATCCTTTAAGGACAATTTTAAGCCTATATTTTTTTAGCCAATGCCGTATTTAACAAACATGCCATAACCTATTTTTTACAACCTTTATTTTCTGTTATTTTTTCTTTATTTGTCAAACACACCCTAGTTTAATTTTAATTATTTTTCATATTTTTAAGAACCATTTTGCAATTAATTCTGGGTTTTTTCATATTACTTTTTACCCTTTTATATTTAATATTTGAGATTATAAATTTATATGTAAGCTGTGTGTCCAGTATTAAATAAATCAATTTGTGTTTTACAAAAATATAAAAACAATAATAAAAATTTCTTTAACATAAATATATTTATGTTTTAAATTGCATATGACCAAGTTTCTTAAAAAATGTCATTTTTCCATTTTTATATAAAAAATACAAGAAATGTGAAAAGAAAAGGGAAAAAACCAAAAAACATATTTGGCATGATTTAACATCCCTTAAAAATACCAAATTTGTTTTTTTTTTAAATAGTTTTATATTTTGCATGCATCATGGGTTTAATAACAAGTTTATTAAAGCCACGAGAACTTGGTTTAAATTTTCAAAACACCAAAAAACCAATTTGTTTATTTTTAATATCAAGAATTAAAAACTTATACGTAAAATCTATTCTTGATATTAAAATAAATAAAAAGCAAAAATTATATTTTGACTCTATAATAGCTAGACTTGACCCATAAAGCCATGATCACTTTACTAAGGTGAACCTATTTTAACTAATAGAAAGACTAATGGTTAGAAAAAGCAACATTACCTTCATAATAATCAAACAAATAAACATAGTAGTTTATCTTAGGTAGAATGTAATAGGGTAGATATTGTCCTTTTTATATACAATCAGTCTTCCTATCTAGACTCTGAAGACCACTTTGGGTTTCTAATGGCTAAAATACTAGATGACAACTGCAATCCTTTTTAACGATAAAGAACAAGAATTATCTATTTTTTCTACACCATAAAAAAATTCTGATCTAGAAGGATGATCGTGGCGATGCCGTACACGTGTGACAGAATGATAACTCCACTAAGAAGTTTCTCGTGGACTAAACTTTGTTGTTTGTCTGATAATTGTGTTTTATTTTGGTTGGTCTGTACATTTATCATCACCATGCATTTTTATACATATTGCTCATGCATTTGTATATTAGTTATGGAATAATACCTCATATCACACACTTTAATTTTTAAAAGTACTCACAAGCTTCAAGGTTATGTGGGTAATTAGCAGTATGTCCTATGACTAGTGGTCAGGATCTAAGCTCGTGAATCACCTAACTCGGATATAAGTGCCTGCTTGGTAATGGTGGATATACGTGTCTTAATAATGTTTTGTAATGCCCCTATACTATCATTACAAGGACCATCAATGGGCATATCCAAAACCTTTTTAAGACTGGGTAAAACTTACCTATACTCATTTAATAAATAAAACTTGCCTTTATGATATATGTGCTATTTGTAAATTGCATTAAGGAAAGCCCGACATGTAGCATCATGAATTACAAGACTTTTGGTGGTAAATAGTCATCACATAGATTCTATAAAAGTCCAAGCTATTACAAATTGATTGAGATGAATCTAGATTCCCTTGTTGGTGTAATAATGATATTAGATGATGACTATTATCACCTTTAAAGGGTGAATTTGTATTCAATTTACATTTCCTGTCTACAAGTATCTCATATTTATTTTGTTTACTTGCATGTCTTTTTATTGTAGGAGAAATATAGGCCCACCCCTAAATGTTGCCCCCTTCTAAGAAACAAATAAGAAACAAAAAGGAGGTTCGACTTGGGCATAAGCATGATAACTTTCTGATAAGAAAGATGGCTCAGTTAAGCTATATGTTAGGATAAACCATTCGCTTTGAAACGAGCCACCTTACATAGAAGCCAATACTAAGAAGTTTACTATGAATATACCCCCTTATCTCTCCTCACACCTTTATCAAAAGAGAGTTTTAGATGCTTGTCTAACTAATCAAAGTTCATAAAATCTTACTTCTAACACCCTAAGTTCATCAAAGATTCATGTTGTCTTGCCTAAGAATTCACTACAAATTATTGTAAACCAAATGCATTAAACAAATTTGCCTTCGTTTTAGCCTGGATATCATAAAAATCTAAATTGCATACGAAAATGTTAGTTTTCTCCCCTTAATGATATTTGTCAAAGCCTTATAAATGCCCATCAAATAATGCCTGAACTACTCAAACCCATCCAACCACCTTCGCCTAAATGGTATGACAAGAATGCCAAATGCAAGTACCATGTAGGAGTAGTGGGTCACTCCATTAATTGTTGTCAAGTCTTCAGGATAAAGATTGATCAGCTAATTCAACATAGGTGGCTATCATTTTAAGAGAAAAAAAGTGTATTAAGTAAAGTCACAAAGAATGAAGACTTGCAGACCCACATCCAACTAGAGAAATATGTTGTACACTAGATGTTGATATTCCTATAAAACTCAAAGCCCCTAAAATCATCAAGTAGACATAAGCACAATGTCTATAGACTCACCTCAAGGTGTAGTATAATATAATGATAGAAGTTATCCATGATGAGAAACTTTTGATCCATTATTTTCATGATAGCCTGGCTGGACCTGTATTTAATTGGTATATGGGTTTAAATGGATTTGAAAAAGAGAAATAAAAGTATGTGACTAATGTTTTATTTTCAATAATTTAGATTCAATTTAAAGGTAGCTTTAACCAGGTCAGATCTTTAAAGAATAAGGATAAGAAGTGATGAGTCGGTCAAGGAACATGTATGAGATTGTATGAAATGACAACACAAGTCTATCTTTCATTACTTGAGAATGAGCTCAATTCCATCTTCATTGACACTTTAAAGGCTCTATATTGTGATTACTTGATTGATAATTCATCGATTTATTTTATGGAGGTGACAATGCAGGAGAGAGGGTGGAGCGAGGATTGAAGTTAAAATGGATATGGAATCTGAAAAAGAGGTTTGATGCTCTGTCATTTGACAAATAAAAAGATGGCTTTCATATAAGAAATGTGAACCAAGATCATTATATGCCTCAACCTCCTAGTCGTTTCCCTTAAATGACTAATCAGACCCGAACTAATAAGCAGATATATGGAAACTCATGGTAGATAAAGAAAACTTTACCACCATTTCCTTTATATTTTATAAAGAATGTTTGAGATGTTAATCAACATTGGGTAGATCTTTCTTATTCCCCTAAATCCATTCCAACCATCACACCTAAAATGGTATAAACTTGATCAAATATGTGATTATCATAGTGTCGTTGATGGTCATAATATTGAAAATTTCCATGCTTTTAAGGACAAGCTCCTCCAACTTATCAAGGAAGGATGGATCACCTTCGAGAAAGCCTTAAATGTGAACGTAAACTCATTTCCAAATCATGCCTTTAGAATTAGAGTAGTTAATGCCATTAGAAATGAAAAAAAAAGGTGAAATAATTTTAAGGGTAACCATGGAGAATATATATGGAATGTTAATGCATGCAAGATACCTCAAGATGTCATCCAAGACACAAATAGTGAAAGATCTAGGCAAGTTTTGTAAATATCATTGCCAACATGGTCATGCTATTGACTTTTATGATAAATTCCATTAGGAGGTTGAGAAGATGATGATTGTTGGGGTATTAAGAATTGGATATATTAATATTGATTCTGAAATTAGAATGATAGTATCCTAAGAGATGAATAATGAGGTATGCTAATCACCTAGAGAAGCAACTTCCTATTAAGAACTAGTCCAAATTGAAGCATAATTTATTGCTCATACAGATATAGTTCAAGATTTATACCCAAATATCATTTTTGAGATCTTCAAATATCAATGGAAATTATAAGGAGATGCAATGTTCTTTCCAAAAAGAGCAATAAAGTCACCTATGAATCCATGTTTTTCAAATTACACACCCAAAGAACTAACATCATCTCCTGTTTGTTTATATAGAGCATACTTAGAAGTGAATATTATACTACCTTTTTGGCAAGTCCTCAGTTGGTCCTCAATTGTTTACCTAATCATGTGGAGATTATGGCATCAACACACCAATGTGTTTTACTTTGTTATGCATATAATAAACCTCAATATTATATGTGCAAGCTTGATACTAAGCAATTATAGATAATCCAAAATCTTAAAATACGATACCACTCTCAAGGAGTTTGCCTGAAGGTGATGAGGTCAAGTCCATTGCATTACAAGATCGTAAGGTTCTTAAAGCTTAATTTTTACTGTCACAAAGAATTTTATATGTACCATTACATCATATGTGAGTTGTTTGATTCAAAAACTTGTTAATGGAGGCAGTTGAAGGAAATTAAGTTACCACAAGATGAATCATTTCGTTGCATATTCTTAATGTCTGTAAATGGTTTACTTCACTCGTTTACTTAGAAAAAAGACATATTCATGTTTGATTTGAACACATAAGGCTTTAAGTTGTTTGCAATTCCCCTTTTAGTCTCTAAATGTGATAACAAAAAAGAGATCATAATTGTCAATTATAAGGGAAAACTTGTCATAACCTACATGGATGAAAAACATAGTTTAATGGAATTACAGGTCATGAAAAGTTTTAATAGAAGAGAATGGCACAAAAGGTATATGGTAAAAATAAGTGCAATAATGAGAAAGACATCCCATATAAGCCCTTTTGCATTTCATAATACCAACACTGTAGTAATGAGAGGATACTTTTATGATGTAATGCTTTTTAACTTCAAAACTGGAAGCATTGACATGATGCAGTTAGGGAATGGACTATTTCATTTACTTTTCCCATTCCAAACCAACTTTAACATGGAAAACAAATGGCAAAAATATTGATGAATGCTGAGAAAACACAAAAGTTGCTTGGAAAGCTGACCTAAGAAGGGGTGTTGCATTGACAATCCTTTTGTTATAGAATTTTGCTACTCTTGTTTTTAAGTATGTTTTCCTTATGTGTTGGGATCACATGAGATCTTTTTAATGAAATATGCATTTTCTTTATCTCTTTGTTGTTTTGAAAAATCAAGAGATGCTTTTGTGAAAGTAATACTTAGCAATTTTATTGTTGTTCATGATTGGATAAATATACTAATAAAAATAGTCGAACCCCAAGTTGTGCCATGCAAGATGCTAGGAGGCAACCCTCACGCTTTTAAGACTCATAAAATTGACCCTCATAATTGATTACATGGCTTTGTTCAAAATATTATAACCAAATCAGTTCTTGTAAAAAAAAAACCCTTTGCCAAAATAATCCTGAAAAATTGAATTGGCTTTTTTATTTTAAAAATAATTTGATGTTTGTTCAAAACAATGTTTCGACATCTTATTCAAAAGATGACAAACGAATTAATCTAGCAACTCCCTTTCTGGGTGACCAAACAAGCTTGAACCAAAGACATAAAAAATGAAATACTTATATCTTGCGTCTCTTGGGTTATATTTTAGTTGTATTATTAATCGCATGTAATGGATTCATAAAAACATAGTCTTATACAAAAGTCCAAACCATCACATTGGATGAGAATAAAGTTTATTGGTCCTAACTGCTTGTGCTTGGAATTATGAAAGACCATCTTTATCATCCTGTCATGCTCTAGAATATCCTCCTTGTGGTTCCTGTTTGAGTCTAATTGAGCATTTATAAAGAAAACCTGACTAGGATCACACTCCTTACTAGGGGCAAATGAAAATTCCAAAGTCAATCCAGATTAGGATCACACCTCACACTAAGGGGCAATAAAAGATTGAAAGATCAAAGATCAAAGATCAAGGAGATGTTTTGAAAAATTCAAAAAGCATGAGAAACCCAAATATTAGGGGGGGCATACCTAGATGAAAAACAAAGACCAAGTCAAGGTCAAAACAAAAAGAGGATGTCCCACAAAAAAAAAAGGGCAAATCAAAGAAAATACGATGAAAGAAGATTAAAGGATACAATGAGTCTAGTAAATGGTAGTGATCCCAAATCTTTAGAACTATGAAGCATTCTTTGAGCCTACAAATCTTTTCTTTCATAACCAAGAGCTACAACTTGCATCATATATATATATATATATATATATATATATATAAAAGTCATTTCTGATCAAGTAAGCAAGTAACCTGAATAAATGAATAACGCTTCAAATACAAAGAACTTTTTCATAAGAACTATGACATTGCGAACAAGTCTTATTATTATTTATGCTGATAAAATAAGTGTTAAAAAATGAGGTAATTTTTTACTCGAGCCTTTCGCTTAGAAACCTAAAAAAACAAAAGGTTACCTCACCATGTGCATTTACCAATTCAAGTCTTGTCTGCATAAAAATTAAATTATCCTTTTTTCTAAAGATAAAACCTAGGAAGTTGAAAAAAAAAGCTCACATCGGATAAATTTTTGCTTTCAAAATACAATAGTCAAAATTTCAGGCTGTTTATTTGAGCCATAGATAACTTATTTCTAAGTTGACATTTTCTTCTCATTCCTACCCTTTCAATTGTCACCAAATACGCATGAAAGTTGCATCTTAAATGACGTGTTTTGGGGTTATAATTGAAGAAACATTTTTGAAATTACATCTCCATGATTTGTTTATAACAATTATACTTGAATTGATATGATCCTTAGAATTTGCGATTTGATTACAAAATAAAAAAATAATTTTCAAACAAAAAGGGTCATTGACCGAATTTGCAAAGTCTTTAACAAAAATGATGTTGACTCTTCTTATGAGTTGTCATTAGAAAATTGAGAAGTTAGGGGGCAATGCTATGAACCCTATAAAGGGTAATGGATAATATCCATATCAGCTAATTGAAAATGTTGCTCAAAGACAGTTTATGATAGTAGACTTGATGAACTTCATTAGTAGTTGAGAACAACGCTACACTAAGAGAGCATCTTCATGGCTAAAAGTCAAGTTTACCCTTTGATAAATGTTAAAAGGACTCACATAACCTGATCAACTAGGGGAAATTTGCAATAATCATTTGTAATAGATGATTTGATAAATTCCTTTAAAAAGTGAGAATAATATAGCACTGCTTCTTCATAAAAAAAATGAGTGGGCAATGGTGCAAGAATACCATAAATTAGGGTGCATCGTCTGACTAGAGGGTAACATCATGACTAAAGGAGTTTATCACTACTCAATGAATGGTTAACTGAGCGAAGCTTCATTTATTGCCTAAATATCTAGGCTACATGACAAAGAGGTAGTGAAGTATATTAATCACACGAGAAAAACCCGAGTGGGTTGAAGAGTCAAAAGATCAAGAGAACTCATCTCAGAAATTACAAACCTTATCCATTAAGCAATAAAAATATGGAAAATAAAAGGGACCTATATTTTAAAATAAGTAAAATGCATGCATAAATACCATAAAGATATCTTAAAGAATGTTTTAAGAAAGATTCTCTGAAAGTAGCCAAAAATGTTCAACAAATATGAACATTGGTTTTCTTTGTTTCCAAACCATTATTATTGAAACAATCAAACTCAAGTAGTTTTAAAAATTGCCATTGATAACCAATATTATCAAAACTTGTCCACCTATCAAAACAAGCAGAAATGCTCTTGGATACCAAAATATAAAAAAGAGACTTAACCAACACTTTAAAACTTGTCCACCAAGATCAAAGGGCTAAAATTGGTTCCCAAAAGATCAAGAGATGAAAATCCCTTAACTCACACTTTCAAGAACTGTCTTTTTAATCCATAAATAACCTTTTAAAGGTCACAAAAAAGGGGGGACCATAACCATGTTGCCACCACCAAAGATACCCTACCTCCTGATTTTTTTTTAAAAAAACACCATTGCAACTTAAAGTCCTAGCTCATAAACCCGCTAACATAATTTTTTCTTTTCTTCTCCTTTATTTTTTTTTAATCTAGTATCTCTTACCTCTTTTCCCCAAGCACCACCACATCGCAGACTATCCTTCACCATCACTCCTCCCAACCGCCAACAATTATAGTCCTCAACTTCTAGATCCTTCACCATGCCTCCCTTCTATGACTTTTCAACCTTCACGGCTCCAAAAACAATAACTACCATGAAAAATAGGGAAAGAGAAAGGAACACCTACAAGTTATGATAGAAAGCTTATTTACCAAACATTTGTGTTAGTATAACAATGATATATTCTCATTTAAGGGTTGGGAAATTTCAAAAAAATCATGCATTAGAACACAAGGTTTGAGTGTGATTTTGGGAAAGAAACCCATGGATCAGGTTGAGCATTTTTTTTGGTACAAAAAGAGGTTTGGTTAAGATTTTGTTTTAAACATGAAATACCCATGCTTTTTCTTTTAGTCTTTCGATACCAAAATGAGATGGTGTATGTGTGCTTAGTTTTGAAGTGTTGGTTAAGTCTCTTTTTTATATTTTGCTTTAAAGCCTAAAACCTTTTTTTTGGTTTTGTTTATAGATCAAGCCTTGAGGTTTTTGGTTTTTAAACTTTGTCAAGTTTGTTTTTCTAACCCCATTGGTTTCTTGGAAAAGGCTTGTGTTCATTATTGTTTAAGCCTATTCAATTTCCTTGGACAAGACCCACAATGGTTTCGGGCAAATGGGTTTAGCCTTTTAAAGGCTTAAGGCCATGTTTGGCAAGACTAAAATTTGTCAAAGAAAAAAAATATATTTTTGGGTTCTTGTCAAACACATTTAAGGTAAATCTTAAGCCTATATTTTTTAGCTAAAGACGTGTTTGGCAAACATACCCTAACCTATTTTTCACAGCCTTTATTTCCTGTTTTTGTTTTTGCGAAACACGCCTTAATTATTTTTCAGATTTTAAAGAACCATTTTGGAATTAATTCTGGTTTTTTCCAAATACTTTTTTACCCTTTCATATTTATTTATGGGATTGTAAACTTATATGTAAGGTTTTTCTCAGTATTAAATAAACCAATTTTTGTTTTAAAAATTATAAAATAACAAAAAAAAATCTTTGTTTAACAAAATTATATTTAGGTTTTAAATTTCATATGACCAAGTTTATCAAATAAAAAAAATTATTTTTTCCTAAATTGAAGTAAAAAGAAAAAAACCAAAAAAAAATTAGTTTGCATGATTTAGCATCCTTTAAAAATATCAAAAAAATATTTTCTACATTTTGCATGCATCATAGGTCTAATAATAAGTTTATTAAAGCTATAAGAACTTGGCCTAAAACTTAAAACTACCAAAAAACCAATTTATTTATTTTTAAGATAAAAAATTATAAACTTATATAAAAAATGTATTTCCAATATTAATAGAAACAAAATGCAAAAATTATGTTTTGGCTCTAAAATAATTAGACATGACCCATAAAGTCATTATCCACTCTGTTAGGGTGAGCCTGTATTAACCAATAGATAGATTAATGGTTAAAAAAACACAACAATGTCATAATAATAATGAAACAATTAAACAATGCAGTTTACCTTAGGTAGGGTGTTCTAAGGGTGATATTATCATCTCTATACACTATCAGTCCCTTTATTTAAACTTTGAAGACCAGTTAGGGCTTCTAGTGACTAAGATACTAGGTGACAACTTTAATTCCTTTTAGTGACAAAGGAAAAGAATTCCTTGTTCTTTCCATACCACACAAAAATCTCGAGCTAGGAGGATAGTCACTGTGATGCCGCACACGTATGACAATTTATATGTTAAGATAATTTTCCTTTTCATGTTCTCACATATATGAAGTGTTGAAGAACATGAAAGACTTAAAATCCTAAGAGGGGGGGAATGAGTTGGGGCTTTATCTAATTTTATGGAACTTTAAAAAAATTAATCTACAATTAAACTAAGATGGCCAAAATATTGAAACAATATTAGTGATCACATATTTAAAGATAGATATAAATATAGAGAGACATACATCAATTTTTATAGTGGTTTAAATTAAATTGCTTGGTCCACTTCTTGAAAATCTTGTTCAAGTATTCATTGTCACAGACGGTCTTCTTCATAAGTGAGATCAAACCGATTACCCAATCTTTTTTCTGAGCTCAAGATCAAACTCAATCCTTTTACGGACTCGTGATCAAACTCAATCCTTTTGCAAGCTAAGGATCAAACCTATCCCATTCTTTTTCTAGGCTTAATATTAAACCCATCCTTTTATGGGCTCAAGATCAAACCCGATCATTTTCTGAGCTTATGATCAAACCAATCACCTAATATTTTTACAGGCTAAATATTAGAAAACCTTACTCACAATCTTATCCATTTATCAAGATTAAATATCTCTTTAGCTCACATCCAAATCATAAACTCAAGTGGTTAAAGTGTCACTTACACTTTCACAATTAGTTTATCTTTCACAAGAGAAAGATCACTCTTTAGAAGATGATAAGATTACAATAGCATAAGCTTAAGTTTTTATAGAATGTAATCTAACTCATGGAGATGAGAAATTGATTTGATGCAATATAGTATTCAAAGCATTTCAAGAGAATGCAAAGATGAATGAAAGCTTTTTAGAATAAGAAATATCCAAAGCATCAAATATGTAAGATTATAAAAAAGTAGGAGAGAGTTTTTACATGAAAAAAAAAGGTATTTATAGAGAAAACACCCAAACTAACTGTTAAAATGAATAAAAAAATTTTCTCTTTCAAGTGTTCTTTCTCTCCATGAGAAATGGCTAAAAGGTAATTTATAGGGAAAAAGAGTTGTTGCAAGATCATAATAAAAATATGAATTAACATCTTAGATAGAATAACTCTTCATTGTTTAGTACACACTTCTTTTAAAAATTATAACATTATCACCTAACTAAAAATGGATATAAAACTTTTACTTTGATAAAAAAAAAGGAAGGACATAGTTGACCAAATATATGTTATTTATATAAAAGCATATTCGTGATAAATACCAAAGCATATGATAAAAAAATTCTTCCATGAGGTATGTTTCACTATGTGTAGGATTTGGCCATAAAATCTTTTTTTATTGATAAAATTTGGCTATCGAAAGATTATGAACGAAATTCATTTTATAATGTCAAATTAAATCCTATAAAGACTTGATTACATAAAGTATAAGCTTGTGAATCTTCAAGTAAAATTTGCAATTAAGAAGTTCATATCTTTAATTTGATGTAAAATAATTCCTACAATAACAATAATTTGACATACACATTAAATGCACTTAATATGTTTTTATTATCAAAACAAATAATTTATAGGTACATAATGAACTTTGGGCTAACAGAACATCCTCTTACTAAATTAAAGTTGTTTTTATGAAATATAATTTTAGGTTATTGTTAAAAATAAATTAAATGAAGGAATAAAATAAATAAATAAATAAACAACAAAGCTCACCATTCAAAACATGTGAAAAACAATTTTGTCCTTTAAATTTTAATTGGTGTGTTTTTTTGGCTTCTAAAGTTTAATATTTTACATTTTTGTTCTAAATTTTATTTTTTTTATATTTAAGTATCTAAGTGAGGAGAGAGAAATTCATTAAAAAAAAAAAAAGATCGATTATACATATTTTAACCATGAAAAAAATTATCAATGAGATCATATTAAATAGAAAGTTGCGGTTTGGAGCTTTCATCTCTCCAGAAAAGACAGAAATCAATTCCAGCATAGAATTATTTGTTTGCCGTTGAAGATTCATAACAGTTATAGTACTGTTATGATTTGCTTCAGTCAGGATGTGTGAAAGCTTGAATCCATTTGTTTCTCACTTCTTTTTCTTTTTTTTGGTAAAACCTTTTCGATTTATGTTTTCGTCTTTTATCCAAATCTGTGAAGCAACCTTAACCTCAGACATTTTCCGAATAGCCACATAACTCTTGCCTAATCAGCATGTATTTTTCTCTAAATAATTGGAGTTTGACATTGGAAATGACAAGTTTTTCTCTAAACAATGGTAACAATCGTGGATACTTGTTTTGCGACTTTTTATGATTTGACGGGGAAATCAAAGGCGAATACATATTACCTGGTTATTATTGTGCCGTGCAGATATCTGTGATGAGAGGTCAAGGCTTTAAAGTCTTGTGGGTAAATATGTTCCTCTAGTTTCTCAGCCATTATATTGGGATGGGAAAGGTTAGTGTAGGTGAGATTTAGGGCAAGGTAGGGGTGCAAGCCTATATAATATAATTAAGAATTATAAAAAAGGCATGGATGGAGTATTTTAAACTTTACATTCTGTTACATTTCAACCCTGACTGCATGAGATTAGGCATTCTTTTCAATTTCCTTGAGGAAAAAAAAATTCCCTAGTTGTTTTATGGATTAGAGATGTCATATGTATCCTTTATTGGCAATAATAGGCTCTGAAGGAGTTGAATCTTTGTCGGGCATAAGTTTCTTGTGCAAGCTATTTTGAGATTATGCTTTTGTTTTGTATTGGTGCTCCAGTTGCTTAAAAAAACTTCCATACGTTTGGTGGATCAACTTCTTCTTGTCTTTGGAAATGTTGCTTTCTTGCTTTCTGTTTCCAATATTGTAATAAACTCCTTTGGTTTGACCCTTAGTAAGGTATTAGCTTCTTTAACTGTTTTATGGTTCTTGTAATGATCAAGGAGCTAAACAGCAGCACCAGAACCATAAACTGCTGCAATGAATGATCACTTTTACATTGTGGAGTCATTTCCATTGTGTTTTCTTTCCTGGAAAAGCTTATAATTAGATGCAACGAGTGAACGTTGGTGGATGTGCTAGCTATCCTATTTCATCATCATTCTCAAAATACCAATAACTGAGTACACTGCTGAACATTTTGAGATCCGAGTTTTCAAAGGAGTAGCAATGTATTTTGATATATTCTTCATTCAGTTGACGGATGTGTCTTAGTATTTGTCTTTGACAATAAAGGTGCTAGAAACTTCGTATTCTATTTCTTTTTACTGATGTTTTTGTATTTTCCAATGACTGCTTTTTGCTGAATGGTTACCTCTTGTATTCTGAGGTCTGCATAGAGTAAAACTGAAGGTTTAAACACAAATTCTGTATTTTAACATGTGCCATATAATAAATGGATTTGGATAAAATTGCAGAAGCGTATATAATATGAATGATTTTGATCTGTTCTCTCTCTCTCATTTTAGGTTTACCTTGGGAATGGCAAAAGTTAATAAGGTGCGATGCAAGGCTGATTCCCGGCGGCACAGAGTGATGCCATATGTGTTGTCACCTTGCTCCCGGAAGGCTGGTAAAGATTGCCACTTGAAGAAAAAACATTCAAAAGCTTCAGAGAAAAATGATTGGGAAGGTGCAACCTGCTCTGTTTTTCTGGAGCATCCTCGCAATGCAGTGCTTCTCCTTTGCTCCTCTTATAACAAGGGCTGCCGTCCATATATGTGTGCCACTAGTCGCCGTTTTTCCAACTGTCTTGAACAATACAAGAAATCTCATACAAAAGTTGTTGACATTCTAGTCTAGGATTCTTATGGACTATCAGTTGCCAGCACTAAGACTTCTACTCCCTTTGTATATTCTTGGTTGTTGCGTATGCAGGATAGAATTGTAAATCAGTTTGTTAGACTCTGTAATTATAGGGGTCTATCCTTAGGTTTCAGGAGTATCATGGTTGTTAGACTTCTCATGTAAATAGAGATATCACATAAACTGCTGCTGCTATTTAAAGGTCAGCATTATGAATTGATCAGAGCCAAGCATTCTTTAAATCACTACTGGATCTCTTTCTTTTTCTTCCTCTGTTCCTTAGCCTTCCCATCCTTCTTCTTTAATCATTACTGAATCTCTTCTTCCCTTGTATTCTTTGCAAGGTATTCTTGATCCAAATCTTGCATCGTGGGGAAAGGCAAAACAAAATCAACACCCATTATTCACGTTCAACCCGAAAACTCTGGATTTACAACCAGTGTTACTCTCACTGAAGTTAACTATGATGTATGGTCCCAGATCATGGAGATGCAAATTGTAGGAAGGGAGAAGCTTAAATATATTATGGGCTAAACACAACCCCCTCAAGATACTGGTATGCCGAAAATCAAAAGGTTGAGGGGTGGTTACTAACTTCTATGTCACAAGATATTATAAAACGATACATTTGACTATGCACTGCACGTGAAATTTAAAATGCTCTATCTAAAGCTTTTTACGATGGATCAGACGAATCACAGCTTTTTTCATTAAATCAGAAAGCTTTTCTACGAAACAGATAGGTCGCCCATTATAAACATATTATGGTGATCTTGTGGAAATCTTCCAAGAACTTGATCATCGTGATAGAATTATAATGAAAGACCCTGATGATATTATTACTTATAGAAAGTTGTTGAAAGATTACGGGTACATATTTTCATTAATGGATTGGATGTCGAATTCAAACAAATCCAAGGGGAGATTCTCATAAAGGACCCAATTTTGGATCTTTTAGAGGCCTATGCTTACGTATGTCGTGACGTTGTTCGCATAATCACTCTAAATAATGAAGCTGATCATGTTGAAACATCTGTGATGACGGCACGACGAGCTAAACCTAGAACATATTGATCAACTGGTCCTACCATTGAAAAAATTCGAACATCAGGACCTTAGAATAACAGCTACGAGATTGGAAAAGCAAAATCAGAATATATTTGCACTCACCGTGGTAAAACTGGGCATGCAAAGCTATGATGCTATGAACTAATTAGGTATCCAGAATGGTGGGATCCTGCCAAAGCACCATACAAACAGAACTCAAAATCAAACACTCATGCCCTGATTGCAGTAGCAGAACACCCCACCACCAACACATCTAAGGACAACTCAGCCTTAATTACAACATCTGTTGCAGTAGCATAACACCTCACCACAAACATGCCTAAGGATATTACAACATCTGGTAAGGCATTTCATACTTCCACTGCTAGTAATAGTAATGAATGGATAATTGATTCTGGAGCTCCTGATCACATGATTTTTGACAATCTATGCATTCAATCTTTAAAACCTTTTGAACAACATATTATATCCACAACAAATGGTACTCCTTCTCCTGTTATTGGGGAAGGCTCTGTCACCCTCATTCAAAACATAAGTCTTGATTCCGTATTAGTTGTTCTAACTCTCAATCATAATTTACTGTTAGTGGCTCAAATAACTCACTTCGCAATGTATTTTGGTTTTTTGGCCTAACCTTTGTGTTTTTAAGGATATTCGAACTCGGAACACAATTGGTTATGGTACTAGAAGGGGGAAGCTCTATTATCTGGATTCCAGCAAGTTCTCATCAGTTAGCTCAAGCATTCTCCATGAATAAATCTGCAGATCCTCATCAGTTAGCTCAAGTTCTTTCCATGAATAAATCTACAGACTTTGAGATTTGATTATGACATCAATGTTTGGGTCACTCATCCTTTAGATACTTAAAGAAATTATTGCCAAAACTCTTTACTCAACTATCTGCCTCAGATTTTAAGTGTGATGTGTGTGAATTAGCTAAAAACCATCGGGTTCCATTTCAAATAAGTATGAATAAAAGTCCAGCACCTTTTATGGTTATCCATTCGGATGTATAAGGTCCAGCAAATACCTCCTCTTTTAGTGATAAACGGTGGTTTATTTTCTTTATTGATGATCACACCCGTATGACTTAGATTTGCTTAATGAAATCCAAAAACGAAGTTATTGTTCAAACAATTTCATAAAATGGTAGCCACTCAATATCATTCTACAATATAGGTTATCCGCAGTTATAATGATGGAGAATTTGTTAATCACGAGTTGAAACAATACCTAGTTGATCATAGAATTGCTCATCAAACTACTTGCCCTTACACCCCTCAGCAAAATAGGTTTGCAGAGCGTAAGAACCACCACCTTCTTGAAGTTGTACAAGCTTCCCTGTTCGAAGCTCCTATGTCAACTAGATATTGGGGTGAAGCCATCACAGCTGCACCACATCTCATCAACTAACTACCCTCGAGTACATTACAATTTCAGACTCCATTAAGAGTTCTTTATGAAGCCATAAATTCACCTGTTGTGCCAAATATGCCACCAAAAATCTTTGGATGTACAACCTTTGTTCATCTTCACAAACCATTAAGGAATAAACTGGAACATTAAGCTCTCAAATGTGTCTTTGTTGGTTATGCTCAGCATCAAAAGGGTTATCATTGTTATCATCCTCCAACTCACAAACTATATGTCACTTTTGATGTTATATTTCATGAAGACAGAATGTAGTACTCTACTCCTGAGCCCTTAATTCAGGGAGGCAACAAAGGTAACTTGCAGACTTATAATGATGACTTGTATCACTTGGATATTACAAGTGATAAGTATTACAGTAATACACATCCACATAATTCACGAGATGAAAACAGTCAAGATCATACGAAAGCAGTACAACTGGAACCGCAACCAACTACTTACACTAGTGACGACCAGATAGAAGTGGAGCAACAAGAATCTCAGCCATCTCAGTCACTAGCTACCCCCCTTCATAATGTACCAATGGATTAATTGCTTCTTGAGTTTGAATCTGTGTCTAAACCTCAGGTAAATACTGAAACTCAACTCAAAATTCTGCCCCATAGAACCACAAGAGGAAAACCAAGAGTTGACTATGAACCACTTCTCACTTTTAAACCTCATTATACTATGAATAATTTCATGTCCTACCATAGACTATCAAAGGAAATGAAGCTTTTGTGAATCAATTATCTGCTATATATATTCCTAGTAATGTGCAGGAAGCCTTGAAAGATCCTAAGTGGAAAGAAGCTATGAATGAAGAAATGAGATCCCTCCAGAAGAATTCAACATGGGAAGTGGTTGAATTACCTATAGGAAAGGTACCGGTTAGATGCAGATGGGTGTTTACCATTAAATATAAAGTAGATGGCACCATTGAAAGGTTTAAAGCAAGGCTAGTCGCCAAAGGATATACTTAAACTTACAAGATTGATTATATGGAGACTTTTGCACCCATGGCTAAGATCAATACTGTGTGAATCTTATTATATCTGGCTGTGAATCTTGACTGGCCCCTATACCAATTTGATGTAAAAAAATACATTTTTGCATGGGGATATCCAAGAAGAAGTATATATGGAATAACCTCCTAGATGTATTATGCAGATCAAAGAAAGCACACAGGTATGTAGGTTAAGGAAATCCCTATACGGGTTAAAGCAGTCCCCGAGAGCATGGTTTGGGCGGTTCACCAATCTTATGAAGTCTATTGGATGCAAGCAAAGCAACTCAGATCATATGCTTTTCCTAAAAACTAATAAGAAAGCAATTACAAATCTTATTATGTACGTTGATGATATGATAGTAATTGGAAATAATCCTAAAGAGAAGAAAGCATTGCAGAGTTATCTTGCCCAGGAATTTGAAATGAAATCTCTCAGCCAGTTAAAATACTTTCTTGGCATTAAAGTATCAAGATTGAAAGAAGGAATCTTTCTGTCTGAACGAA
>Ga0325414_1000300_pt1 | contig 37168 bp, 20 predicted proteins | sample PopdelMetagenome_8_FD_206183 | JGI IMG/M metagenome (GOLD analysis project Ga0325414, IMG submission 206183) | Populus deltoides microbial communities from Bellville, Georgia, United States - Leaf-PdKOR-R3 | ecosystem: Host-associated > Plants > Phyllosphere > Phylloplane/Leaf | place: USA... | reverse complement strand
AAAGCTAGCTAAAAACCTACGCCATAAAACAAAGGTGAGGTGAAGAGTTTCTTGCTTTATATAATTCTAAGACACTCTTTATAAATGCTCTTTTGATGGAATCTTTTTGCGTTGTCTCAGAGAAGAAACTATAAAAATACTAGAAGAAACTCACTCAGAGATCTATGAAGCACCCCAATCAGGTCCTAAACTTCACTTCCGGAAAAAAAAAATTGGGTACTAATGGCCCACAATGGTGAAAGATTGCATAGACTATGCTAGAAAATGTCAATGTTGTCAATTGCATGCTAATTTGATCCACCAACCACTTAAGCCTTTACATCCGATAGTTGCCTCTTAGCCTTTATCAACTTGGGGGCTTGATATGGTAGGACCATTGCCGAAAAGCTCTAGGGTGTATCTTTACATATTGACCACAATATATTACTTTTTAAAATAGGTAGAAATTGCAGCATTAAAAAAGATAAAAAAAAAAAAAGAAGAGATAGTTGTAAACTTCATTCGGACAAACATCATATACCGTTATGGGATACCACGACATATCATAACTGATAATGGAAAGGAGTTCTACAATATAGTCATGAACAAATTGTATGCACAGTTTGATTTCAAACAACATAACTCTTCTATGTACAATGATCCAGCTAATGGCTTGGCAGAAGCTTTAACAAGACATTATGCAATATTTCTCAAGAAAGTGATGAATCAGAGATAGGTCTAAAGAAGGATTGGCATGATAGAATTGGAAAGGCATTATGGGCTTATCGTACTACATTCCAAATGCCGACTTAAGCTGCTCCATATTCCTTGGTATATGGGGTTAAAGTTGTTCTCCCATTAGAATGTCAAATTCCATCTTTAAAAATTGCGATCCAAGAAGGACTTTCCAATAAAGATAATGTTCGTCTACGCCTCAAAGAGCTTGAAGCTTTAAATGAATAGCGTATTGAGGCACAAAAACTATTAGTATGTTATTAAGCACAACTTTGTAGAGCTTTCAACAAGAAGGTGCGACCACGCTCATTCCAAGAAGGAGATCTTGTCTTGGAAGTACAACGCCCGATAATCATGTCAAAACTCATGGGCAACAAGTTCATCTCTAAATGGGATGGCTCTTATGTGGTTTAAGAAGTCTACATCAACGGAGCTTACAAAATTATCGATGAGAATGGATTGAGGATTAGGCCTATCAACGATAAATTCTTAAAAATATACTATACTTGAAATCTGATATAGCTCCTAGCCCGCATGGGCTAAAACTGTGAAAGGCACACACAAAAATAAACTACGTTATGACTTAATCCTTATCCACAGATGTACTTTGGCAACTTAGAATTCATTTTGAGTATAGTCATGCAAAAAAAAAAACTCTTTAACAAAAAAAATTCTTTTGAACTACGTTGTGACTTGATCTTTTATCCATAAAGGTACGTAGGCAACTTAAAAATTATTCTAAGTACAGTCATATCATCCTTTAAAGCTATTTGATCCAATATGATTGTTCACATGAAAAAAAAAGGGATAAATAAACCTTAAAACATAATTCATAACATGGAAATTCAGATAACAAGACACGAGTGAAGGCAAAATATAGACTTTATTAATAGAAAGAAGAATTCTATTACATAAAGTATGTATTCTCAACATAAAGTCATAAGCTAGTGTTACCAAAATTAAAAAAAAGGCATTCCAAAGCATAAGAAACCATCAGCATACTACGGTTTCCAGCTATATTCTTCTAACTCCTTTTGTTTGGTCTCCAACAATCCTTTTAATTTTTGAAGAACGACTATATTAGTTTCACTTATCATAGGGGAGAGGATAATGTGGTGATCTCTGCTCGAATGTTGGAGGTGATGATTTTTCTCTTAGAAAGCTCTTCATCATATGCCTTATTGGATGACTCTAACTCGGTCTTTTTGCTCTGCAGCTTCATCAGTTGATCCTCTATTTTTGTTATCTCAGCGAGAGTGGTGGAAATAGATCTAGATGCCTCTTCTTCAAAAGCTTCAGAATTTTTAAGTTGCACTTCAAGCTTTTCAACGTTTAAAGCTTGTTACACTAATGTCATCATAGAAGATAGTGAAGATTCTAAGTGATAAAATTTTTAGCATCTTCAATCACCTCCGTCACCATCCTTCTGATAAATGAGCAATCAACCTTTATATCTCCTATGGAGTAGAGGATCTTCTCAACTTCACCAGGTAAGTTAGGAATATAATGGATCGGTGTACGAATAATCTTATTTCTGATGATCTCCCTGTACTTAATAGCAAATTCAGATCTTATCTCACCTATTATATCATCAGCATAATACCTAGTAACTCTCGAAGGCTCAAAGGCAGTAGTAGGTCCAAGATTACACAAGTTAGTCCCTATATTAAGGACCGGTAGAGGTGGTGTTATAGATCGATGATTAGAGTACTCATATGGTAAGCTAGATGAAGGATGAGAGTTTTCAATCCCAGCAGCTAAAATATGAAAAGGATTAGGGCTAGCAACAAAAGCGACATTCATTTCAGGCCTAATATACATATCAAAGTCATTCCCTAAGTTTTGTTGACCAAGTTGAAACAAAAAAAAATAAAAAAATAAAGGTTAATATATACCAAGTAGCATGAATTGAAGAACAAAGAAAGGGTCAAACCAATTCATCAACATTGTTTGGCATGATTGATGTATTAGGGACTCCGTAAAAAAAACCCGGTCTGCAAGGAATGAACACTTTCTTGGTACGTTTTAAACATTTTCAATGATGATCACTGTCTTCATGTTCACTGTCCTCAACATTTAAAATTGCTTCAACATTGTCTTCCTTTTCCTGCTGCACACATATCATTGCGAGCATCTCAGTAAAAAAAAGGAATTAATAAGACGTGTAAAAAAAAGATAAGTATTCATTTACCAATTGTAGAGAAAAGGATTGTGCACTCATTTCCTTTGCCCCTGAGGAGTTAATGGATTTCTTCTTAAGATGATCTTTTAAAGCACTCATTCCCTTCATACTAGGAATCATAAGTGGTGTCTTTTGTATACGGGCACGTGCTTGGGCACCATCCTCCTTGTCTAAATCAACATCAATTACCTGTTTGTATCTTTTATGGGTAGGGAAAATTCTATTCTTCTTTGTTAAGATAGGGTCATTCTTTTTTTCTTTTGCCTTTTAAGATATTGTAGCAACATTGGCAAGACTTTTGAGAATGATTTTCATCTCTGGAAGACAAACTTTGGACGCCTTTGGAATCCACCAGTCCATTTAGCGTTAGTCGCCAAAGGAAGTTCTGCGCTTAGGGCAATGGAAGCTTGCATTGAGAATGTGTTGAATTTGGTAAAACTATGCCAAAGTTGAAATGCATCTTCCAAGGTTGGAACCCTAGTTCTCCTTCTAAAGTCACGGGGAATATGTTGATAAAATCCAAACTATTTACTAAATCCATTAGGACAATAGGGCTCAATAACAGAAGTATCATCATAACAAAGAGTCAAATAGCCATATCGAATAAACATAAAATAGTCACTCTTGAGGATTGATAAGTTGTCATCATTACGCAAGATAACAACTTTGGCCAGAGAAAGTAATGCAGGAGATATGATTCTCTTTGGATTTCTGAAAAGAGCATTAGCTTGAGATTCATTGAAATGTTTTGTTAACCCAACGCCGATATATTTTGTCATCTCAACTAACTTCGCAAGGTTAATGGTTGTTTGATGGTTGCAAACTTTTCTACAAGCCAACTACTGAGAAAATGAATAGGAAAATGGATGTCTCGTGCAATCACATCTAATGCAAATTGAACTTCCTTTAGACCTTTGAAGATACTTGCTAAAACTGGTATCCCAAGAGAGAATTGCCTTCCAATCACCATCATAGATGCTACTTTGAAAGTACCAGGACGAATGAAACCAACATCTTTTCTAGGAAATACAAATTTACATGGCCAACATGAAAAAAGCTACTAAATAAACTTCATCTTGAATGTGAGAAGGGACATTATACTCTTTAAAAGGATGAATGAATTTGCCAGAGTGAATGCGAGACTTATCAATTAAGCCAGATGGATAAGTAATCTTATTAGATTCGCTAGACTTACCCATAGAGAAAGACACTTTGTATCTTAAGTCATCTCGGAATAAAAAATTACCCAATCTTGAAGAGTCATTACATAATCACCATCAACGGTCTCACACTCTTTATAAAAGGAAATAAATAGGTACTTGCAGCTTTTTGGAAAACAAATGTCCTTTTTTACCAGCTTCATTAAGTTCATTAGCAGAAGGGATGGCTTCATCATAAAAAGTGTTGAAAATAGAAAGGCTACATGATTTCAATTCCTAAAGTGATATAGACCCCTCACCATTCGGAGTAGGTAGCATGTTAGTAGTGGGATTTCAATGGTTGTGAAAAGAAATGATAACATTCATCTGACAGTCATATGTAAAAAGGGATGCACAAATGATGTCTTGAATATGCGCCCTCTCGAGGATCGGCTTGTAGTGTCTCAAAATATCTTCTGCCCATTCCCAATACTTAGGAGTATACTCAAATGCATCAGAGATTGGAAAATAATCCTTACAAGTAGCATCTCCATCACGTATACGATAGTCTAATGGTGGCAGATTAGCTAGAAAAGTTATTGAATGTGGAAATGAGAATTGAAGTTATAAAACTGATTAAGGCAAACCATCATGACCATAAAGTTCATAAGAAGTCTCCAATGACCATGAAGTTAAATGCTTGATGCTTTCGGAATGCCACTTCTTAGCAAATAGACCGACAACGAGTTCGTATATGCGAAGGCTTGTCCTCTGATACTTGTCTTCAATTACCAAGAACCTTTTAGAAGAAGAAGAAGAAGAAGAATTCCTGAAAGTCACCATCTAAAAAACAATATAGTGCGTATTAGGTGCATATTTAAAAGAAGGGATAGGGAACAAGATTATAAATCCCATGATATTTATATGTCCTAAAGATAATAATAAAAAAAAGGAGGGTAAGAGATTACCTTGAGAAAAAGCCAAAAACGAGTGATAAGGTTATGAATTGCCAAAACCAATATATACCAATGGGTCATAATAAAAAAAATTTAACAACCATGATCGTTAAGAAAAAAAAGACTCTTTAAGCACCAAGCCTTGTGAAACATTACAGTAAGAGAATTTAAATCACCAAATAAACTCGCATAGAGTTAACCTACATCCAAATTCCAAAGAATGTTAAAGAAAATTAAGTTATAATCCAACACGGGACAAATACTTATATCATTGAGATATGATCCATTCATTGAACATGAACAAGTCACAAAGTTATTCAAGTGGAGAAAGCCTTGCAAAATGTAAAAAAATAAAATGCTAATATGGTTGAGAAGCTGCAGGAAGAATTTATAAGACTGTTCGAGTGAACGACATTGATTTCTGATGCAAACAAGAAGGAAAAACACTTGCGGAAGCTCTTTTATTTATAAGGCTGAAATGGTGGGATTGCTTTGGCTTTCATGTCTAATGAATTATAGAGTTATGGGAGAAGTAGCCTTGAACTCGCAATGTTTGCAGAAATAATCTAGAACTAAGAGAACACATCATAATCTATCAATTTAGGGCTGAGAATATATCATAATTTATGGTAGTAATGATTAGGGAGTATTGGTGACAAGGATGGTGAATCTCTTTTGGCAACTTCAACCATGAATATGCCTGATGAACAAGGAATTTGCAATTCTGAACCACTGGTTGGAAGATCATGTATATTCACACATAAAGCTTACGAAACTGTGTGAATAAGACCAGTTCACAGACTAAAACAGCAAACTTGAATTTCTGCTACGGTTGGTTTGTAAGCATAATTGACATCCAAATTGAGGTTTTGCAATGCTGACAACGGCAAGAAGAATGATTAAATGGAATCTGTCTACAACAAACATTTCATCCAACTTCAATCTTTGATGAGGCTCTGCACATAAATCATGTGGAATCTGTCTACAACAGACGATATATCCAATTTTATGGGCTTTTGAATCTGTCCACAACTCAGAATTGTGTCCTACATACACACAAAAACAAAACAAAAGAAAACTTGCAGTTGTAAAACAAATACTGAAGAGCCATGCATACGTGCTAAGACCATCGCTGATGTTGGACTGCTATGTGGAAGGTGCACTGCTACGAGGGGTGTAGCTCAACTGGTTAGGCTCTGGGTTTACTTTCTAGATGTCACAAGTTCAAGTCTTACAAATCTTAGGATCACTGTAGGCTTACATGGTCGTTAACTTCAGGGCCTGTAGAATTAGTCGAGGTGCGCACAAACTGACCCGAACATCTACATTAATAAAAAAAAAAAAAACAAAGTACTAGTAGGTTGAGGCTGCACCATTAATCGAATTCGAATTTAAGCAGTGCCACACTCGGTTTAATGATATCACCAAGTAATCACCTGACCCAACATCATTCTGCTTGACCTTTGGCTGACCAATTCTGTCCATAGATGCTAACCATACCCAACAACACTTGACAATCTTCACGAAGCAGCCAAAAAGTTCGATATTGATTTTGAAGTGAGACGTTTGGTTGCTAGGTTGAGAGGCTGCACAGTTAATAAAAGAGCAGTAGGAAGGGCTGCGTGGTTGGTGACAAGAAAGGGGCAATGTAATGCTCTTTTATAACCACCCCAGGAATCCTTTCCTAATCTAAATTCTGTGAGAGCAAAGTCGGCAAAAAAAAAGAAGAAGAAAAAACAAAAAAGCAATTCATTTCCTCATTTGGAACAGGTACACGGGGAAGTCAAATTTTGTTTTCCAGTTCAAAGCATAGTACCGACAAATCATGATATATATATATATATCAATATTTGATATCATGTCGTTCGATTCCACAGCCATTAAGATGCTGATTACTATTCATGCATAAACATCAATTTTATTCGGTCCCTAAATATGCAATTGTTTCAAGTAAGGTACTGAATTTTTATTCTATTTTTTGATTTGATAAATGTCAATCAAAATTGGTCCATAAAGTTTTATTTTTTACTATCATATTTTATTTTCACAATAAGATATATTATTTATTGTGAAAATTTAATATGATCCAATTGAATTTTAGTCAAAAATATATTTAAAGTACAAAACTCTCTCAACCATATTTTCAAAACATGCCCATTTATTTTCAACAGTAAGTAAATTTGTCTCGAGTAGGCATTTGTAGAAACAAAAATTTTCTATCATTCAAATTTCATCATATGTTATTTTTATTTTATTTTATTTTGAAAAGATAAAATAAAATTGAAATAAATAACATAGAAAATAAATAAGTCTTCATATATTTCTTGACGAATAAAAAGTTGACATTTGAGATGAGATATTCAATATATCTTGTCAAAAATGCAAGATCTCATCAATAAAAATCAAACAATAAAATCATACCATGTGGCATTGAAAAAGAACTTGGGAGCTCCTACAAACCTCTTATAGAGGGTCTCAACAAAGAAAAAAAAAGAGAAGAATTTTTGGAGATACAAATTTCCTTCAAGACAAGTTCTTCAAATAAGGAAGCTCTCTTTTTTAGCAAGGAAGATCTCTCAAAAGTTCTCAAGCCTTCTTCGTCTATGCTTGAAATCTATAAAGAATGAAACTTCATTGGATCAAGCTTAAACGTCCCATAAAAGTTCTTCAACAACACTTTGAAGACAAATTAAAGGTACTCTTCAAAGTATCAAATCATCAAATCTCACTTCGCAATACGTGTTTAAATTCATGTTCTTGCAAAACATAAATTTTGGCTTGATTTTACAAATAAATCAAGTCATCATATATCAAATCCAAGGGAAAAATCAGAGAATTGTCTTGTTCTTTCAAAGAATACTTTAGATAGCGATTATACTCGGTCATATATTTAATAAAATTATATATTTATACATGTATACTTGTTTAATTTCATATACTTAAAATTTTGTTTATAGTGTGTGTCTATGGATCCATTATCTAAAATTGAACATTCTTCCTATATAGATTAATCGATTCTCAACTCTCTCTCTCTCTCTTTTTTTAACAATTATTATCCCTTTCAATTGTATTTTTTACGTGATACAAAAAATTAATTTTATATTTTTTAATTAATCAAAATCAAATATATTCAAACTTAAAAATAGAAACACACATGATATTAAATACTATAATATATATATATATATATTAAATTAAAAGAAATAATATTTGATTGATTTTTTTTATGTGGATTTTAAAAATTTATGAAGTGTGAATTATAAATAAAAAAAAACCCTGAAACTACTATAAAATTACAATGACTATCCAAAAGTTTAAAGATATTATAAAACATTACCTGAATATTACAAAAACCTCCATTTGTGTCCAAATTACATAATAATTTTAAATCATTCCCTTAAAATTAAAATCGAAGTGGATAAATATATAGGTATCAAACCTGATTTGGGGGTTAACCTGACCAAGAGGCTGAGTCCTGAGTTTCATGGGTCAACTCGAAAAAATTAAAAAAATATATATTTAAAGTTTTAATATTTCATATGAAAAAATTAAGAAAAATTCATATGAATACAGGCTATACATGTTGTAAATAATGAAATTTGAAAGAATATTTTTTTAAAAAAAATTATCACACATTGAAATGATATTATATTATGCTTTTAAGTTGAAGTATTTAAGTCAAAAAAGTTTTTTCATCTCACATTAAAAAAACATAATTTTTTTCTTGTAAACATAAAGTATATATACTAAAGGACTTCAAATCTCATATTAAAAAAAGAATTTCTTTCTTGTGAACATAGAGTATATATATTAAAGGGCTTCAAATACTATATTGAAAAGATATTATGCTATCATTTTAAGTTGAAGTATTTAAATCAAAAAGTTTTTTATCCTACATTGAAAAAACATAACTTTTTTTTTATGAACATATACTATATATATGAAAGGGCTTCAAATTCTACATTGAAAAAACATAACTTTTTTCTTATGAACATAGAGTATATATACAAAAGAGCTTCAAATCCTACATTGAAAAGATATTATGTTATCCTTTTAAGTTGAAGTATTGAAACTCAAAAGTTTTTTTATCCCACATTAAAAAAACATAAATTTTTTCTTGTAAACATAGAATATATATATGAAAGGGTTTCAAATCACATATTGAAAAAATAATTTTTTTCTTAGGAACATAGAGTATTACACAATATACTAAAAGGGCTCAGTGTCTCTATTACTATTTACATAGACACAAAGCGTTGTGGATTGGAGCAGTGTAATGGCAGCTTAGCCCTTAACACAAAGAGTTGCAAGAGCAGCAGGGGAGGGATGTTGTTGTCTTTTCACTGGGGTGCATTTGACATTGAAGAGTTTGGTTAGGGGAGCAAATGGTCAGCACAAGTTTTGGTAGGGCTACAGGCTATAGGGAGCGGGCACCTGGCGGTGCCCATGCAAGGACAACTGGCGCTGAGGCTGCCCGGCCCCGAGCGCCACATGGTGCATAAGCGGCCATGCCCTTGTGCAGGGCAGACTGAGCGCCACCTGGCGCTTGGGCTACTCCACTGCGCGAGGCAAACCCCAGCGCCACCTAGGGTTGGGGCACACAGCCACGCCCAACCCCAATGGAGGTTGGACGTGTCCACGCCCACCCTAAAGTTAGGTCTGGACATGTCTGCGCCAAACCACATGTGTTAATATAATAATGTGTGTTATAAATATTATTTTTTTCTCTTATAATTTAAAGTGTTCAGATCAAAAATAGTATTATTTGTGTTATAAATATTATTATTTTTATTATAACTCAAAGTATTGATATAAAAAATATTATTATGTGTTGTAATCATCCTTGAAATTCTTAATATAATTAGTTATGTTATAAATATTATTATTTTTATTATAATTCTAAATATTCATATAAAAATGATATTATTTGTGTTATAAATATTATTATTTTTATTATAATTAATATTATTAATAAAATAATTAATAAATTTGAAAAAATAATTATTATTAATATTAAAAAGATATTATTTTTTATATTATAAATTTTTACAGTAGTTTTTATGAAAATAAAAAATAAATCCACTATATAGTATGGACATCCAATTAATATATGTTAAAAGATTTCAAATTTCACATTAAAAAACTAAAAAATATATAAAAATAAGATATAGAAAAGAACTACATTTAAAAAGAATTATATCTCATCCTGATTCATCACGACCAGTGTTGACTCATTTAATAACTGTAGATAAATATCTATCTTGGTTTGTTTGGTACTATACTGTGTACGAGAACAAGTACATAGAAGATGCAGGCAGCAGCCACGTGTCATCCATGACAATTCTCTCGTTGCCACCTCTTCCATTCTCCTCTTCTCTGCTCTACTTATCACTGGTTACGATTTCCGCCTCGCCCGCCTCTCCCTTTACGTGTCTGTCTTTGGCTCTCTCTTTCTCTCCAAAAGGATTCTATCTTTCAGTGCTGCCTCACTCAATTACTTTGATTTCATTTGAGTAAGTCTCTCCCCCTCTCCCTCTTTCTTCATTACTTTGATTTCATTTCTGAGTAAGTCTCTCTCGCCCCCCCCCCCCTCTCTTCATGTACTTGTGGGTTCTTTTGAATGTTTTTACCTTTCTTTATTGCTTCTTGAATACTGGTGCTGCAACTTGAGAAACTGCATGCACCTACATTTTCCAATTATCTCAATTTCCCTTTTGAAAGAGCTGGGCAGATGTGTTTTTGGTTTCAGCTGTTTTTTTCTCCAAAAAGTTGCTATCTTGAAGCCAAATTTAGTTCCTTTCTTGCTTGCTTCAGATTTCCCTACTTTTAAGATCAAGCTATTTCGAGAATCGTTCATTATCTGTCAATACTCAATGCTAATTCCTGAATATGTTCAGTGCAGAGGAGGATTTTGACTTTGTTTCTCTCTCTTCATTATTGCCTAAAATGTTCCTGAATGGAGTAACTGATTACAGCATTTCTTGGACTGATCTTGAATCATATCGTAGCTAAGAATAATAAGTTAATATTTTGCTTTAAACCTCTACGCAGCGCTCGTGAACGTGTCGTAATTGAGCAACAAATGAACTTAATTGGTCAATTATAATGGATCCAGTGGTGCTATTTCCGGAATCAATGGCTACTGCTTTAATCTTGGTGACAAAGCCTTTCTCATTATGCAAATCGGCCATCATGATTCCTCTCAAAATCATGTTTATTGCGATTCACACTTGGATAGAGCTGCTGGTTGTCACAATCAATTTTCATCTAAATATGTTCTGGAAGGCCATGGTTTGCTTTGTCGGTCTTATACTTTTTCCTGGTCGGTTTTTGACTGCCTTACCAAGGGAGAAGATGGTTAGTTTTAACTCTTCGATTTCTATGGCTTTCCTAGATAAGATTTTTTTTTTTTTTAGCCTTGATGGGCTATCAATTTGTGTGAGGATTCGTATTTTTTGGTTTCTTAGCTAGCTAGGACCTACATGCCTGTATGTTACTGGTGAATTGGAGTTACGTTTGCTTTTGATACATTTTTTAAGCTGCTTTGCTATTATGATTTTCAGCTGGAAGACCATCTGCTTCGGATGCAGATCGAATTGGATAATCTTATTTGGGAAAGGAAGGAACTTCACGGCCAGCTCCAGACAGCAGATAAAGAAATTAGAATTTTGGAATCAATGTTAGCCGAAGTTGAAGAGGAAAATGACAAGGCCATTGCCAAAATTGAATTTCTAGAGGTTGAGGTAATTGCTCTACCCTCCGGAAAATTGAGTTAATTGATTAAGTTAATTTGTGGTTTCAATCATCTAATGTGTGGTGATGGCAACTACAATGTCATACTTTTAAATTACACATTGCAGGTGCCTTTATGAAATTGTTTCCCTTGTAATTGACATGTTTTGGTTGTCCAACCAGCAAGAAAATGGAGAGAAGTGTTCCGATTTGAACTTTTATTTCAATACTCAATTTGCATTTTTGGGACCTGGTCTGTAGACTAATTCTATGGTTTAATTACAGACATCAGTCTCCATTTCTGAACTGATTTCTAATAAACAGGCACTTGAAGACTCTCTTCTTGAACAAAATAAAAATAAGCAGTAACCTGTTGCAGGCTTAGTTCTCTTCTAAAGGGGCGAATTCTGTAGTCTAAATCATTGAGATTTTATAGCTTTTTCAGCCATGGCTTATCTTGATGGCATACGTTTTAGTGGAAAAAGATGAGCAGACTTTGCGCGTCAGCATTGACTATTAGTGCATGATAACCTTTTACCTGGACTATCCTGTTCATAATGATTTACAGAGTATCGACCTTTGGATCGAAGTTTTGATAAGAAGTTTGTTGAAAAAGTGCTGCCCATAAAGCTGCCATGTCTAACAATGTGTCCAGCCTAATATGTTCGATAACCTGCATTTGTTTGGTTATCATAACCTCCCTTTTCCTTTGCATGTGTCAGATTGAATGGTTCATCCTTTCAGGTCTTAGAATAGTAGATAACCGATCTTGTTATCTATCTGTCCTTTTTCTCACCGTGATCTGATGTTGAAGCAATTGCTTTAAAATCTGAATGCTGTGTTCTAAAGTAGTAGTTGGTGTTTACTCGATTCAAGGATAGACAACCTGGTAGAGATGCCATTATTTCCCGACCTTCCTAGTCAATTTGAAAATAGCAATTTAGCAATGCTTACAAATTTGGAAGTGGGACGAATTGACAAAATCTTACTTGACATGCCAAAAAGTTAGATAGGGCATACCACAAACAAATAATGTCAAGGAATTGCTTAATCTAGGTTAGATTTTGGATCTGTCTCTGTAAGTTTCCCATAACCCTTACAACTTATGCATCTATATAAGTTGAATTCTATGCTATTGTTTTGCCTACACATTGTGATTGTATTCTGTGCAAATGAAAAAATATGTGGATTCCAACAGTTGCAGGATCTGAAGGCTGAAAATGCTCAGCTGAAGGAAAATCTGGGTAAAGGTCGTTGGAGCTTTAAAGATCATGATCACAGAGACAATGGCCATAATATCATTGCTGACAACTATGGCATTTCTTCTGGTATCCAGTCATGGAAATCTGACTATAAAGGAACTGAAATCCTATTCCAAGACCTGATGATGCAGAGAGAGGGATGGGAGGGCGACTGCAAGAGCAAAGCTGAATTTGTCAACTGCTTGAAAGCTGAATCCACAGATAGTGTGGCCATCCACCAAGTTACAACGGGTGTTTTCTCAAGGAATTTGGACGTTAATGAGGCTCTGATACATAGCAGGGAGGCTGCACTCTCTCAGTCTCTTTTCAGTGCTGTGCTATCACTTTTGGTAGGAATGATCATCTGGGAAGCTGAAGATCCTTGCATGCCCCTTGTGGTAGCACTCTTCACTGTTGTTGGCATGTCACTGAAAAGTGTGGTTCAATTTTTCTCCACTATAAAGAACAAACCTGCTTCTGATGCAGTTGCTCTTCTAAGCATCAACTGGTTCATACTAGGCACACTTACTTATCCAACACTGCCAAGGGTAGCCCATATTTTGGCTCCATGGGCCTTGAGTTTATTGGACCGGACAGTGAGCTGGCTTGGTATCTCTTCCTGTTAACTGACAATCTACGTACGTAGCTGTAGGAAGTACAGTATGGAACCATGTAATGTAAGACAGGCCGTCGGTCTTTTTTGAGGTTTTCTTCATGGTAGTGAACACATTGTATAGCTTGCTTGTACGGTATAGGCTTTTCTTGTGTTTTTTTCCTTCTCTGCTATTAACTTGTGAACTCCCTTTTATTTTCCTTTTAATTAAACAGGAAGTGTAATTTGTGTAGGAATTCGTTATGGATTGTGTTATCGTCTATGTGGCTTTTCTGCATTTTTTTTTTTTCTGTATTTAGTGCCTATCTGTCATATTTCTCACCCCTAGAGGGCAAGCAGTCATGACATGTTGTTACCTGGGACTTTTAAAGGGGTGCAGGATTAAAGAGTAAATGGAAGAGATCAGCACAGCACATGCTTAGCTTGATGCGGTGTATTTCCGACGACGAGCACGTAGCTTCTCAGATATATATGCTATTGAACAGCTCTTCCACTTTCAATAGAGAGGTCAGTATCACTTATTTTTCCATTTCTGCCTAAGTTTTTCCTTACATAAAGGGTAGAAGGACACGAATTTTGATGGCATGCGTGGTTATAATCAACCAAACATATTTTCCTAGGGTGTCAGTCGACAGTCGGTACAAGGATTCGTCTAATCTCATAAAGTTTAAATGACCTTGAACTCATGATCTGATAACATTATACTGGGTAGGACTTTAGCTTAATTAAAGCTTTGAATTTGACTTGTCGAGAATCAGGAAATTTCACTGTAAGAACCATCTTTAAATTCACGTCATTAAAGTAGAATTGCACTTGTGGTTCGTGGGCTCAATTAAAAGGACGTCAGAGCCTACCTTTACATCTCTTCCATGTATTTATAAACAGGAATATATTTGTGGGATCATGCTTGGTTGTCTCTTCTACATTCAACCTTATTCTATTTAAGTGGGAAATGGACTTGATGCCATTGAATTGAGTGTTTAGGGCCCAACCAGGGAAAATAACGACTCATAGTTGTTTGTAAAACAATATCCTTTTAAATATGAGCCTGAATGAGTGGGATGACAGAAGATTGTTGCATAATTTAATCTCTTGAATCTTTTATCACGTAACTTGCACATCAAGCTGTTTGTATGTGCGCGCATTGGATAGCTGCAATCTTCTGTGATTTTGAAAGTTCTTGAGCTGAACAGCTAGTTATGAGAATGAATTCTGTGGAAACACCTTTCTGTTGGTCAAGTAGCTAGCCCCTTTATCAATGATGGTCCAGTGAGGTACCTCAATTGAAGCAAGTGTCTGTCTAAACATGACATGTTTTCCTTACAGTTGTGTGGTGCCATCATTTGCTAGGACACGTTATGTCGCCGGTTCATCGATCACGTAACAGGTTTGATGATACAATCTGTGCTGTCCATTTAGTGGTTGTGTGATCCTTTTTGTTTATTACCTGGATGAGAGTTTGAAGCAGGCCACTGTTTATCCAAGTGGAGAGATTAGCTAGAAGGTTAATATCAATTCTCTTCTTAATCGTGCAGAGTGCACTCTTCCCTTTTTTCGTGTCCCTCTTTTCTCTTGTGACTACAATGATTTGCATGGAAGGGGCTATGAGGTTGTTTGGTGACACCTTGTGATTTTATTGAATAGGGTATCAGAAAAGTGTGGTCCTGCTGAGAACAAGTTTCCTGGGTAGACAAGCCATAATCATGTGACCTCCTAGGTAGAAAGTGTTATCGAAATATTTTTAGATGCAAACAAATAAGGAATTGGTCTACAAACGTGAAAATATTATTTTTAAGGTATTTATTTATCATGTATAGAGATGATACAACTAACCTTTTTAAACCTTAAAAAAATAAGCTGGTAAAATAAATGAAAGAAATTATGTTTTTATTGTATATTTGTTTTCTGTGTAGTGATAAATTTTATTAGACTTGAAAACCTTATAATAAAACATTATATCTTTTAATAAATGAAAGAAATTATGTTTTTATTGTATATTTGTTTTCTGTGTAGTGATAAATTTTATTAGACTTGAAAACCTTATAATAAAACATTATATCTTTTAATATTATGACTTTTAATGAAACTATATGACTGTTAATGAAACAATTACATTTTAAATTAAATTGAATATTTGTTATTCAGTTTTATAGTCATAAATGTCAAAATTAATTACAAAAATTAAAGAAATTAATTCAAAAACAAATTAATCTTACTAACATATCAAATGGCAAGTGTCATCTTCTGATATTATAAATATTCATATAATAGTATTAGAAAACTCACTAGGTGAGTCCATCCATCATGACCTTCACTTAATTTACTACACAATAGAAACTCACACTTATAAATACTTAGGAGAGAGTGTTTCTTTTCATCTACGAGTAGTATGCAGGTTTTTTTGGAATGGAGAGGTGATAGATGTCTTTTTGCCGTCTCCCAGAGTTAGATAGGGATAACCCTTTATTTATTACTATATTTATATTTCTTGGAAAGATTAGCTCATGATAGGATAAACATCTTTTCCTTTTTTATTCATTTACAAGTTACATCAACAATCTCTCACCAGTTTGTAATGAATGTCTTTTCACTTGATAGAATTATGCTTACAGTAAGGTATTTTGCAATGTAAACCTTCAATTAGTTTTAGAACTTGAATCCTTAGAAGACTCAAGTATTGTTAGACAATATGGAATCTATTTTATCATTTACCACTTCTTTCCAAAAAGCAACATCCTTAGAAGACATAACTTCACGGAATGTTTTTGGATCATCTTCCATATTTAGGAGCATAGGTGTCACTTTAATTACTGAACTTTTGTCACTTTTCACTAAAAATACAACAGAATCAGTAAAAATAAAATCTATATCTATGTGTTTTTCTTTTCTAACTCTTTGACTTCTTTTAGGTTCACTTAGACCTATTACTTCTAGGTTTTTACATTTTTCACTTGGAGTTGAGCTAGGAGTCATTACTTTTAGATCTATTTCTTGCATATTTGAATCACTTATGAATTTATATTTGATAAATTCAACATGTACAGATTCAACAATCACATTTACTTTTAAATCTATTTTTTACATATTTGAATTACTTATGAATTTATATTTGATAAATTCAACATATACAGATTCAACAATCACATTAGTTTCTAAATTTAAAAGCTTATAAGTCTTTGAATTTCGTGCACAACCAACAAAAACACTCTTAAGACCTCTAGGTTCTAATTTTGTTCTTTCATTATTAGAAACTTTATAAAAAGTTACACGCCCCCACACTTTAAAATAATTCAGATTTGGTTTTCTATTATTTCATGATTTATAAAAAGAAACATTTAATTGTTTAAATGGTACTCTATTATGAATATAACATGCAGTAAATAAAGTTTCACTCCATAAATTATTTGATAAATTAGCATTCAAAAGTATGGCATTGACCATATCTAGTAAGGTCATATTTTTCCTTTTAGCAAGTCTATTATGTTTGTGGTGTATAGGGTGCTGTCATTTGATGAATTATTTTGTTTTCCTTACAAAATGTAGAAAACTCCTTAGAAAAGTATTCTCCGCCTCTATCATTTCTAAGAATTTTAATTTACCTTTTATTTTGATTTTCTACCTTTTTCTTGAATTCTTTGAATTTTCTAAAGGATTCTCTTTAGTTCTTAACAAGTAAACATAGGTAAAACAAGAATAATCATCAATAAAAATTATGAAATATCTTTTCCCACCCCTTGTTAACATATCATTTACTTCACATATATCAGAATGGATTAACTCAAGTAATTGAGAATATTTTTTTACCTTAGAAAAAGGTTTTTTTTGTTATATTTGCTTGAATACATACTTCATATTTATCATTATTATCATGCTGATATGAAATATAATCATGCTTACACATATATTTCAAATATCTATAATTTAGATGTTCTAATCTAGCATACCAGAGAAAAAGAAGTAAACTTAACTATATAAGCATAAATAACATTGACTTCACTAATACTGAACTTAAACATGTCATTACTAGAATATTTTTTCCCCACAAACATCCTACTCTTAGTTACAATAACTTTATCAGACTCTAAAACAATCTTGAACCCTTTCTTGCTCAAGAAACTAGCAGATACAGGGTTTTTCTTAATCTTAGGTACATGAAACACATTGACTAAAGATAATTTTTATCCAGAAGTAAAGTACAACTCAATAGTTTTTTTTTTTCCAAGACTTTGGCAGAATTATGGTTGCTCATCAAAACCTCTTCAAGCTTCTTTGATTCTTCATAAGTCTTGAACCATACTTTGTTGTTGCAGATATAAATTGTTGCATCAGAATCTAGCCACCAATCGGAAGTCTTTACAATATTAGTTGTCATATTTAATTCAGTAATTATTCCAATTTGAATGTTTGAAACCATGACAACTAACTCCTTGACTTTTTCTTTTTCAACCATATTCACTTAAAAAAAAAACCATTTTTCTTGTTGAAACTCTTGAATTTGCATTGTTTTATGTAATGCCCTTTATTTCCACAATAAAAACAAACCCTATGCATCTTGTTAGCATTATGTTTCTTCTTGAATTTGTTTCCTTTCTTTTGCACTTTTAAATTGTTTTGAGTCATTGTCAAACCAGTTTCAGTACGAAATGCATTTTAGAATTTATTGTTTGCAATTCATGCATACAAAATTGAACCTCAATTTGCAAGTGAGTTTGAAATTGTTCAAATGTATAATTGTCTATAAAATACATCTTCTTCATATATTCATTCTAGGATGGAGAAAGTTTTGATAAAACAGCCCCTACTTGAAGTAAATTAGGAGCTTTGATATCTAGATCATGAAGTTTTAATATTAGTATTTGAATTTCATGGACTTGATCCATGATTGACTTATTGTTAGTAATCTCATACTCAAAAAAAATTTAAAGCAAGAAAAAGATCAAAACTTGATTTTTCCTACTTGTAGTGTGTCTTCAAAGCAACCCAAATTTCTTTTGGTGACTTTCATTTGAAGAAGATGTCATAAAGTCAATTGGTCAAAGTATTAAGAATATGTACTCGACAAAGCACTTTACATTCCTCATGTTTTAGTCTTTCAGTCTTAACAGTAACATATTTATCTTCTTGTGGTTCAGGTAATGCAGACAAATTCGGGTCAAGAATGTAGCAAATCTTTAATGAAGTAAGCAGGAACATCATCTCGTGTAATTCATACCATCGAAATGATCAAGTTGAATTTTGACATCCTTAGCAATCCTTATGCTTGAATTCATATTTGTTTCCATTAGAATAAACACCTTAAAGTTGTTGTTGAAATATTATAAGATGGAAACAAATAAAAAGTTGGCTTAAAGGCATGAAAACACTGTCTTTAAACTGTTTATTTGTCTCATATAGAGACAATACCTCTAGATTACAACTAAACCATCTAAACCTCTAAAATAATGAGTTGATAAGACAAAGGAAAGAAATTATGCTTTTATTGTATATTTGTTTTCTGTGTAGTCACAGATTTTATTATACCTAAAAACCTTATAATGAAACATTATGTTTTTTTTAATATTATGACTATTAATAAAACTATATGACTGTTGATGAAATAATTATATTTTAAATTTAACTGAATAGTTGTTATTTAGTTTTATCCCAACAGTCATAAAATATCAAAAAAATTAATTCAAAAATAAATTAATATCACTGACATATCAAAAAGTGTCAAGTCTCATCTTTTGATATTATAAATATCTATATAATAGTATCAGGAAGCTCACTAGGTAAGCCCATCCACCATGACTTTCACTTTATTTACTACACAATAGAAACTCACACTTATAAACACTTAGGAGGGAGTTTTTCTTTGCAATTTGAGATAAACATCTTTTCTTTCTTTATTCATCCACAAACTACACCAACAGAAAGTCTTGTGAATTGTACTATATAAGGCCAGAAGGCCAAACTCAAACGCCTCTATTATGATGTTGATTTTATAAGCATTTACACCATCAAAGGGAGATCCAACAATTTCCTACTAGGCTTCGCTTGATTATGTGGTGCGGTCTGTATTTTGTTCCAACCACAGTTTTAAAAGTGTTTAATTAATCAATATATACTAAAAAATCTCTTTTAAAATCTTAATTGAGGAAAAAAATTGTAAATTGTTATTGTGTTGAAAACCTGTATTTTTAAACTCAGTCATAAAAATTACTAAAATGGTAAACATTGGATTTAAATCAGAAAATAAATATCTTGATTGCATTAAAATTTATAAAGTTGAGGTATTATTTTAAACGATAATTATATATGATATAGATATTAAGTGATGATATGTTCTTATTTCATTTTTTTTTTGTTTAAAAAAACTTTTTTTGAAAAATATTTGAGCACTTTTCTTCTGCTTCAAAGGCATCTTTATCATGCCAAATCTTATTTACACCTTACAGGTGCATCATGCCTTTTTGTGCTTGCACGTTACCTTTTCTTTGAATTTCTTGTGCTCTCTCTAGAAAAAAAAAAACCTTGATATGTCATTAAGGATGCTTCTAGAGGGCAATCATAGCATGTATGCTGACTTTACACCATGCCTTTATCCATGTCTTTCTTGGTGTTGAAACATAGCTGAAGATTTTGCCACGCCCTTTGTTTATAACGATGGCACACGTCAACATTACTCTTATGAGGTGTGGCAAAATCATCACCCAGCATGTGAGTTTGAGACGTATATATTTTAGGTTGATGATGCGGAGAGAGTGAAATATCCTCCGAGTTTTATGAACTTGATCATCAACTTGTTCCTTGCTTGCTTGTTCACCAAGTGTTCGGCCTCTGAAAAAGATAAAGGGGTTGTAGAATGTCAAAAACACAAGCGGTTTTAGATGTCATAATCATATTTTTTATACTAGTTTTTTCTATGACAAAGAAGGTTATTTTCACCCTAATTTTAATCCATAACAAAGCATTTTTTAGATTTGAAACTATATTAAACGCATGTCCGGTATTGTAGTAATTTTTACGATTACGATTTAAAACAGCTTTATTTAATAAAAATTTTTAAAAATAGTTTTTAGTGAGATCGATCATGTAAAATCATGACGTGTTTAATATATATATATCCGCATCACAAAAACAAACAAAACCTAGCTAGAAACTTGCGTGTTTATCATTATTTTTATTAAAAAATAAATCATAGAAGTGTTGTTGGGTGTGGATCTCAATTTTTTCGACAACTTTATCTTGGAATCCGGAGTTATCCTCATGTTTCACATGTTGGACCACCGTAACCAAGTTAAAAGTCCATGGAGTTTCTGTACATAGGCCCCCCTTCATGGAAAAATGGACACCGTCTTTGGAGAGATGATGATGGTAAAGGGGGCAAATGGAGCTCCGTGGGCGTCAGAAAATTGGAAAAACAGCCGGCCAGTCATGTTCTCCACGCCTTTTCAGAGACCATTTCCGGTAACATGCATCATGATTTCCTTTGACAATTGCTTCTTCTTGTCTACACACTTTAAAGGTTGCCACTTGTTTAGATTTGATCTCAGATCTCCATTTCATATATGATTAATATTTTATGTTTTTTTTTTTTGTTAATTAAACTCTAAGATTGAATTCGAAATGAGATTTAAAAGCGGCAAGAATATTTCAATGTCGATTGGGTTTTTCATTAAGACATGAAAGAACCTAAAAACTTTAAATGGGATTTGTTCAGTTAGTGGTTCATTGTTAAATAAAAATAATGAAATGATAAATATATAATCTTTGAAGTTGAATGTTATAAGTTCAAACTTCATTATAATTTTTCATTTTAAAAAAAATCAACTTAGTGTTTCATCCACGAATCTAAGCGACCAGATTTTACAGGGTTTTATCAAGTTTAACTAGTTTCCATTAAAAGTCTGATTTTAGTATCATCACGAGCTAGAATTTGACCAATTTTTCATTAATTGTCTCGAAAACTAGGTTTTTAGTATTAGTTCGAGCTAATTATGTTGTCGGAACCCTAGATTTTCGATCAAATCAATTAGTATAGTCTAAATTTAATAATATTATTTGACAACAACACGACGGATATTTAAATTTTTTTAATTAATTTTTTAAGAAACCACTTTGGCATCTTAAGGCATAGAAAGAAATTAAAAAAAAAAAGTTATCATATAGAATAAGTAATACAATTACATTAACTTTGTTACTTTGTTAATGGATTCAAAAGCACAGGACGGAAAGTGAAAGTCGATGCCACAATACTGTTTTATTTATTTTAATTAAGATCCCAATTTAATAATAACATGCAGGGCCGGCTCCATGGAATCTTAAAATCAATTTTTCTTTCAAGCTCTGTCCTCCAAATGCCTGAAGAGCTATGATGCTGCGAAGGAGGCCAACCTTCAACCCTGAGCTTTTGCTAATATTATTCCAGATTTTTTCACCTGGAGTGGAAGACTTGTTCTTTTTTTTTCTTTTTGTTATTCAACTCGGGTAATCCCACGTAGATTTTAAGATTTTTGTTAGTTTATCTTCATAAATTGATTTGAAAAATATAAAAATTTTAATTCAATTTGAATTTTAATTGAATAAAATAAGATATTATCCGATAAGATTTGGTTGATGCTATCTGATTTTTAATGATCTAGCCTAACCTAATCAAGTCCGTATCAAAAAAAAATTAAATGAAATAACACAATTTAAAAAAATATGAATCCAATAATCTAATAATTAACTCAATATTCTAATGATGTATTTTTTCACCTAATCAATACGTGCCGAGTTAAGTGCTAAATCCATTGTAAAAGTCAGAGTTTACCCCATAAATTGTTCTTACGTTGTTTTCATAACCTGTTCTGTTTTTAATGTTCATTTACCCTTACAAATTTAGTTTAATGCAAAAGTGATTCCATCAAGCAGCATTGATATTTAAAAAATACATGTTCGAGAAAAAGTAAAAGGTGTGTGCCTAACTTTTATTTATTTATTTTTTTAATTAGTTTGAGCCCTCAAATTAATTAATTTGACCTTTCTTTTTTCAATTAAAGAATCTAATTTATATGTAGATACATTTATTAATAATTCACAATATTTTTTTCCTCTTTAAAAAAAAGAAACTCCTGGATGGCTAAAGGCATCATCTTGAGATATGAAATTAGCGATACCATGATCTTTGAAGAATTAAAATCTTCACGCACAAAAAAAATAAAAAATAAAAAAGCTACTTTTATATTTTATACTGTGGTGTAGAAAATTATTTAAAAAACATAGCACTGAGGCTAAAGATCACGCGCACGTGCATCCACTGTAGCACCACGCAGGACCCGACACAAATCGCAATCTTCATGAGCTCCAACCCTATTTCCATGTCATTGATTGCCACAAATTGTAAGAAATCACCCCCGTGATAAAACAAACTATCCCTGATTTTCCATCCTAAACAATATGACTTCCTGAAAGCACACCTTCTTCCAAGATCTCATTAAGAAATTAACAGAACAATCCTTAAAGAACACCTTCTTTCTCTCTCAATGAGCAATGTTGTTAAAATCGACACGGCGTAGTATATGGAAATCCATCCAATTTATAATTCTGACTTTGAACCGAACTGCGTGTTTAATGACTTTGCTAATAAGACAAAAAAAATAAAAGCAAAATATGAAAATACATATTCAAATCTCTCTTTAATTGAATATCATTGTTAACAAGCAATCACCGCATTCAAGATTCTAACCAAAGCAATAATAAAAAGGATTGGTTATTTATTTATTTTTATTGTAATTTGTAAAGAAAGAGAGAGAATTCGAGAGGATTTTTTATAAAATTTTCCATAATTGAGGAGTGAATTTGAAAAATCATATTGTTTAGGATGGGAAATCAAGGATTATGTTTTCGAGGATGTGTTTGTTTTTTTAACAAAAGTTCATGGGGCTTTTTGTAATTTGGCCAAACCAAAACCACATCCCGCTTATGGTTGCCGCCTCAAGGAACGGGAAGTCGGTAGGAGGCGACGTGTCGAAATCATGTTCGTCTGTGCTCACTATAAATAACCCTCACCCCTCACCAATACCTACCCACTCCTAAATATGTAGTATATAAGTAGGGCTATTTACGGAAAAGAAATTAAAATTATTTTTTTGTAGAGAAGGAGAGAGGATTTTTAGTTACCGGCGGTCTCTAATTCGCTTGGTGCAGGTCGGGAACTGATTCAGCGATTTGATTGCCAGATGGCTAAACACGATTGGCTGTGAGGCAAATTATAAAAAGAAAGAGAATTGGATCCCGCCTTGCATCAACTGAATCGGAGACCGCGGTGAAGACGCCGCCGAAGCAGAGGCAGCAGCGTTAGATCTCTATAGCGTGCTCTTTATATCTCAATCAGATCTCAGGTCTTCTCATATTTTTTACTACAAGAAAAGGAGAATTTTATTTTGATTTGATTACTTATAATAGATCTTGGCCCTCTTGCGGTTGAATCGAATACACTGTAGTTGTTCTTTGTTAGATCTTGGCTTCTTAGCTTCTTTTTTTAATTTAAATTACGATTTTAGGTTAGAAATCTCATTCTCAAGTCATAATTTACAAGCTAATTATATTTTGAAAAGTCAAGCTTTTATTTAATGCTACCAAGCGTGTTGAATCCTTTCAATCTATTGTGTGAGCATTTTGGCATGAACGGCGAATATGTAATTTCTCCATGACGTGTAATTAGCGATTTTATTGTAATTTAGATCTTATATAATTCATAGATGGTTGTGGGTATAATTTCAAAAAATAAAAATAAATGAATAAATGGTATGAGCAAATATTTAATAGCAATGTAGAAATATTTTTTTGTATCTTAGGTCCAAGGAGGAGCCAAACAAGGTTTTAAAATGTTTCCTTGGAAATCTGCCGACCAAACACAGATGGCTTTGAGAATTACATTCCTGAGATTATGATCTGAAAAGTAAAAAGGTCCTCATGCTGAACCCCATATTCAATATGTCCTTTACACTAAATACCTGCAAGGAATTCTAGCTTTCTAGCTAGACCACAAATTTTTACCTTTATTGTCAATTGGCATATGTAAGTGCATGGAAAATGCTATGCAGGTGGTGGTTAGGTGTTTGGGAGAGAGGATGGGTAGAGAGGTTGCTAATAAATGCCTGATTCTCTACTCTGCCGATTTTTTTTATGTGTGTGTGTGGTTGCTTCAATGTCTTAAGAATTTATGCTTTGTTTTGAATTCATTTTTGGACCAGCCTCCTAATTATTCCATTTAGAAAAGTATAGCTTTTTGTCGAAAATAAGTTTCCATTTCCTCTTTTGGAAATGTACTTTTTTCTCCAAAAGTTTCCAGGGAATAAATGCTGATCCTTCATCTCTAATGCTGGAGGTATCTACTTGATAAAGTCTTTTATTCCAAGTTGTTCAAGAACTTGCTTGAATAATCAACATTACTTTATCTTTTCAGTGAATAGTTGTTAATTGAGCTTGTGTCCAACACATGCAGTGAAAAGCTTAAGTGAAATGATAGGGTTGTTGTGATATGGACCTGCTCATAATTTATTTCTGCTGGTGCTTTGCAGTTTTTGAAAAAATAGTTTTGGTTAGTGATACACAGATAATGATTCAATGTTAAGAGTGTAATTTGGATGGAAACAAGGTATGAGAGACTACAATTAGTAAAGCCATCTATATGCTTACTGGTACTGTGAAGACTGAAATGCCAGCAGCTCCTCGCCCTCTTATTTTATTACGTATCGGAACTTTTAGCATTCAATAGAACATATATAGTCTGCCCATAAGTTAGTCCTTCACTGTGAAGTGAGGAACATTACAATCACAGATTTTGGCAGCCGCGGTACTTTTGCAGGTACACATGCCAATTCTCCATGGGCAAGGATTCAGTTTCTTGCTGAATGATTTATGATGTGTAGCTCATGAACTCTTCTTATCCTGCATTGAAAGTCTTAAGAACCTTGACCTTTTGGGGAACATTATGAAAGGAGTGACCTTTTATCAGCAAAAATAGAGAGTCCAAAAAACATGCTGTCGAGTGTTGAATTCAACTTATTGAGGAAGTCTCTGGTAATGTGGCAGATAAATAGTTCTTCTGGCGGGCAGCGTGTGGGGGGGGGTTCAGCTTTACCTTTGCAGGTTTTTGATCCTTCTATACCATCATGTTCCTTTTTCTGTTTTCCACGTAACTTCTACTGATCTTCCGAGTAGTGAGGGATTTATTTGCACGACTCAAGGATCAAGTTGCCAATTGCCATGAATTCCTTGATATGTTCTTTAGAAGATGGTATCTTTGTATTTGATGGCGGACTGCAGTTGCCCTCTCAGTAGTGGCGGAACTGGTGTCTTTTTACCGTGGAAGAATGGCAATAATACTGGCTATAAAATATTGAAACCTTCCACGTTGTGTACTCTAATTAGAAAGGAAATAAAATATGGATGATGTGCTGCGACGGGGAAGCTGTTTCTAGTCCGTTATCAATGCCTCTTTTGTCATGTTTCTTCACTTCAGTAGAACTTGAATGTTCAGTATGTAATCAGTTAGTATTTCAATTTTCATCTTCATTACCATTCTGGGGATAAAAAGGGATTCATGAGTATATATATAATCGAGGAAACCTCCCTCTGCTATCTTTTCATGCTCTGCATTCTGAACAGATCAACCAAAATAAGCATCATTATGTTCTTTTTATTTTCAGCATCTCAGAAGAATTCTACCATTCAAACAGGTTATGGGGGCCAAGCCAAACTCGATACGGGCAATTCTGCTGTCTGTAGCTCCTGCTAGCAAGCTCCATTTTCCGATTGGAATGAGGTCATGGATGGCTTTAGGTCTTACAACAGAGAGAGAATCCAATGTGAAAAGCCTAAACTTACTCTGCAGGGTTGCCACATTGTCTCTCTTGTTGCTGCCCAAATTGTCAAGGTATCTTTTTTTCGCTCATCATCTAGTCATCCCATTTGGTGTTTATTTGTCAACACTCTTGGCACATTATATATGTAATTATTTAATTTTTGTCCTTGGTTGGTCTTTTCCTTTGGACATGTATTATTATTCTCCGCCGCGTCCTTCCCCCACATGGAAACTTGGATATCTTTTGTCAGTGTCGTTCTATTTGCGTGATTGGAGCGAGTTGGCCAATTGCGTTGCATAGATGCTCTCCTTGGTAAGGCGCAGAAAATTATGTAGCAGGGGCGGTATATTTTTGAATATTTTCGGTTTGGGTTGGATTATATAAAATAAAAACCTGAACTGATTTTTTTTTTAATTCAAAACCAAAATAGAATTGAAACCGGTTCAAATTGATTTATTCAGTTTGGTTTAGGTTAGGGTTAAGAAGAAAATTGAGTATTAGTTGAATCAGTTTGATTCAGTTTGGGTTCAATATGAACTGGATTTATTTTGATTTTTTAAATGATTAATTTAATTATTATGTTTTTTTTTGTTTTCTCATCGCAATCCCCCATTAGAGCAGAGATGAATATAGTATATTCTCTACTCTCTAGTGGAAGGTGTGAAAAAAAATACTAAAATAGGAGGTAAATGAGGGGATGGTAGAAGGACCATGGGGAAAAGTAAAGGCAAAGGGCATCCACCTAGATGATCCAAAATGAGTGCTCACTACATTACCGCTTCTTCTTTTAGCATTATGGGTTTATTTTATTTCAGAGATGTTACGGTAAAAAGTGATAGATAGATTCCATAAATTCCATGCTTGACAGCTGACTATGACCAGACCAAATGTACTGTAATGGCATAGCTGCTGTATGCTAAATGGAAAAATGCTAAAAGTACAGTAGCATGAGCACTCTTTCTTTTTTCAAACATTTCCTTTTATTTCGTTTAAAAAAAAATATTTAATTACGGAGATAGAGGTGTGATGTTATAGAGGTTGTAGTGGTGAGGATTATTTTTTTTTTTCCTGGATCTCTCTAGGCCTTTTGTTCCCCCCCCCCCCCCCTCATTTCACTCAATTTCTCTATATTATAGGTGTTGTGTTCGATCAATCTTTAAATATTTAATTGCACCAAACTTGTGTTTAAATTCTTTTTTGTATTTTCAATCTCTTTTTGTTGACGTTTATTTCCACGTGATTAAATCTTTTTAGGTTATATATTTCTTTTTTTTAGTTTTGATGTTTTTATAATTCAAACGCACAACATTAGCTCTAAAAAATGACCCTTGGAACCTCAAGACGATTTAATATTTTATTATTATTATGAAAAAAAGGGAGGAGGGAGATTTCTTTTTATGGTAAAAAGTACATTTAGAGAGAGTACATAATGTGTTCTCGTAGATATGACTGTATTTTTTTCGTTTCTCAATATAGGCTTAAATGCTTGTATTACCTCCATGTCTGGCCAGTTCTGTACTTCAAATAATGCTGCTTATCAATAAAGCTATAGAATTTTAACGGGCTATTTTAAACCTTTTAAATTTAATTTAATTTAGAGGCTTTAATAAAATTTTATGTTTGGAATTATTTTTAATCTCAAGAATTGAATTTTAAATGATATTTAATTTTTAAAAATGATACATAAATAAATCAGATGTAATTAATGTTAAAAATATTTTTTTAAAAAAAATTGCCATCTACCCTTTTTTTTTTTTAAAAAAAATTAATATATATATATATATATATATATTGTTAATGATTGATGTCGATGAAGCATCTACTAAGGAAGTTCCACATCGGTGACCATCACAACCAATTTGGTGGTGAGACCAACCTTCAATAAAATTGAAATCCTCAACATTAAATGAAATGTAGCGTTTTAAAATTATGATATAATTTAAATATTATGTTTATGAAATTATGATATTATTTAAGTATTATGTTTCTGAACCGATAATCCTTGAGTAGATTACATGCAAATCAGTAAGTTAATTTTAATGATGACTTTTTAAAAAACCTTTGAAACAATGAGTTTCTCTTTTTCTCTACACTCTTTGGGCCTCCAATTATTTTCATTTCTCTCTCAAACACTCACATTATCTCACTCTTAGATTTTTTTGATGTTTTAATTTAAGCTCATATGACTTTGTTTTATTATTGTAAAATATGGAGTTGGTAATCGTTTAGTTGAAATCATGAATGGATTATGCCATTGAATTCAGGACGACGAGACCATCATATATATATATATATATATATATATATATATGGTGAAAGAAAAGGATCCCACATGCCGGTCAGGTTGTGGAGGTAGACAAGATGGCAGGCTGTGTGGAGAGGTTGGCGGCGGCCAGCGGGATGGATTTCTCCGGTAATTCTATCTCTCTCTATATATTTTTTTTATGTTATTGCTTACTTTGTGTGAATTTTCCGCAACAAACTTATTATTTTATTATTTAACAAAAATAAAATAGTAAAACCAAGCCAAAAATAGCTAAGAAATATGAAAGATAGTGATATTTGAAGAAATAATATGAATGTGACAAAGTAATATGGAAAATAAAATGAATTGAAATGTATTTTTTTTAAATTAGTGAATTTAATTTATTTATTTATTTACTTCAAATTAAACACTTGAATTTAATTTAAGGGCTTCTTCCAAAATTATCATGAAAAAAACAGAGAAATATTGAACTTGAACACACCTGGGCTTTCCATTTTGTATTGAAAGGGCCTTCAGCCCCTCTTTAGAGTGCTGATAAGAAAAAAAAATGATCCACAACTATTAAGAAAAATAAGAGAAGCATGCACTAAGCCACTAAGTAAGTAATTAAGCGTGCTTGAATATATGATATTTTTAAAATGCTTGGAAATAAAAAATAATAATAATAATTCACATTCCAAATATAGGCAAAGATTAATGGTGTGAGATAACAAATATAAACACCTATTTGAACGCTAAAAACTTCAAAAAAAAAAAAAAAAAGAATTCGAAGCTTGAGTTTGTAATTATGGTTTCAATGCACGTGTTCTTCACTTACTAATTAGACCTTCACTTACTAATTAGACCTTAGTATTATACACATAAGAAATCAATCAATGTAAATACTAATATAATTAGATCTGTTCTTCATACAATCTCATGAAAAATCTGTTCAGGATTATAAGATCCTTTTCTATTAGATTTGAAGGGTTGTTCCGCAAAATATATGTCTAAGTAATTGCTCCATAGATTCTGTATCTATCTCTCTATCCGAAGAAAAAAAACATGTCATATCTATGGTCCAAACATGGTCCAAGGTTAATGGTGTAAGATGTCAAATAAAAAGACAATGTTAAGATTAATGGTGTAAGATATCAAACATGGTCCAAGATTAATCATGGTCCAAGAATATTAAACGCATATATTTCATTGTCCTTATTGTTTTTTTTTTTTCTATTTTCAATGTCTCAAACTTGGACTAATTATTATTAATAGTTTTAATACTATTAATTCACAATTTTGTAAGTGATAAAACCCAAAAAAAACAAAATTATGAATAAAGTGCGATAAAATAGGATGAGTTGTGTCTACATGAATTCAGGGCAGCCCATGTGGCTTAATTTCACATCTTTAATTAATTAATAGTATAACTAGATGGATAAGCACAGATCCATTTTCATACCATAAAATCCAAAGTGCTCGCCATTGTCTTCATAATTTAGGCAGATGCATGAATTTCTTTGTGCTAGCTCTATGTTTTCAAAGCTAGTTTTTGAATTAATTTCAATTTAATCCTTTTTTTTTTCAAACGATATGTATATTTTTGACCAATTTGTTGCATTTTGAAAAATATTTTCTTATAGATACCTTGAACCTTCTTAATCATGATGGAGAGATGTATGGTTAATAATCAAAGATATATGTTATCGATCTTGCTAGGCTTTATTAGCATGTGCTTGTCTCATACATGGGGCTTCAATATAATTACAACCATATCTCTAACGCTTGGCTATGGTCGGAGAGGCTGTCCTACATGGGACCATATATTAGAATTCCCAAGCTTATATATATCATTAAAGTTCAACTATTTCATGTGGTCAAAATCATCATAAATTTTCGGCTCCTAATTTATTAGAGTATAAAATTATGACCCCCTCTCCCTTTCAGATGATCACGAGTACTCAAAAATAAATTCAGTGGTTAGATCTCGATCCTTAGCTAGTGCCATAATAATTCATTATAGTTCAATTATATATTTTTGTGCAAGACTTCAAGTAGGATATCTAAATAGATAATCGTGCTTGACTTTCATTACTTAAGAACTTGTTTGGTTTCGGTCATTTTCTCCATTATTTTTATGTTGATATTCCTTCAATTGTTGCTCAATTCCCAACTACGTTGGTGATTTTAATCATTGCTTTATATATATATACACACTGATCAGCTGGTAACCTAAACAAATTAAAGGTAACCAACTCTTGACAATAACTTGCCTATAAAACTTGAAAATCAAGTCAATCGAGAAAACTAAAACGGAGGGTGTGTAGAAATTCAAATCTGAAACTAGCTAAAAGAGTCCTAGCTAGCTAGCTAGATCGATTGTCATCATGATTTACGAAAATAGATTGTGTAACTACCTCCTTAAATTGACTAACTAGGTAGGCCTTTAGCTTGTTTCAAGTTATTAATTTCTACCAAGAATTTAAAATGAGAGGGAAGAAAAAGAAAAACCAAGCTGGTGATATTTATTTATTTCTACTATCAAATATACAGGAGGCTGGTAAAAATTAGTAAAATTTCCTAATCTTAGCCCCCTCATAAAATTTCCTAAGCTCCACCCCAAAATATATAGAGTTTCCTGGCAAAACACGCGAAGCTACTGGGAATCCCATGAGGAAAGAGATGTTTTTGTAGAGAAAAGAAGAAGAAGAAGAAGAGACTTGTAAGATCGATGGGCTCTAATTAATACAAGATAATTGTTACTATTTTTTCACACACTAAATTAATAATGAGAAGTCTAATCTACATATAAAGTATGATAAGATACGAATTAATGTCCAGTCATTCAATAAACATGCATGTCTCTCGTAGCTATCCATATACTGATCATGTTTCTCCTTGAAAGCACGTCACTTTATATAAAATATGTTCTTTTATATAAGAAAACATTATAATATACATAATATTCTATACCAAAACAATATGATCCATGTACAAGAGAAGAGAAGGTCACTTGCTAGCTATTTCTTTGAAACTCTAGCGTATGGCAGGAGAGGATGAGAATTTTTCTCCGGGGAGGAAGAAGAGGAGGGAGGGAGGGGTGTGAGTGTGATGTAACAGCTAATTGGTGACATGACACCACACCAAGCTTGAAGCCTCCTTAGTTTTATCACAATTCATGATGCATATATAGCTAGGTGCCAATATTGCCATATTATAAAGAATCATTAAATATTGAATTTAAGTCGTGGGGAGTTAGGTTTCCCTCTGCATCATTGGATTTTTGGACCGTGCATGAAAGAGAAAGAAACCGATAGGTTAAGCTCTCAGACCACAAATGCTCGTATGGCCCATGCCAAGATGGTGATTGACGAGTGCTTCTCTACCATTTCCTTAATTAGGTGATCACAAAGTTGCTGCTATATATATATATATAACCCTAACTGTTTTGCTCATCTTATCACATGATTGTGTTCGGTTCTGCAATTATTCAACACCAAGCATATAGTTGAATCAAGGTTTTATATTATTTTAGCAGTTTTCTCTCTTCACATTTAATACAACGTTGTTATACACAAAAACTACGTGGATCGATCTCCTTAAAATATATGGTATTATATGATACGATATTTTTCCATTATGCTCTTATATTCTAATTAATCGGATCAATTTCATGCTTAAATCCACCCAAGTCTCTAATCTACCATTCAAATAAAAAATAATCATGTTCAAATCACGTGACTAATCTTGATGGCTTGACCACAATATCTTATCACGAAAGATAAATTAACAAAATTAACTCAATAAATAAAATAGAAGAACAAATTAAGAGATTACTTTATTCTATAAGAACAAATTGAATTATTAACCCAAAAATAAAAAAGAGAAAATAAGCTTCGTTTTAATTATAATACAAACCAGTATTTTAGTATTGCCATTCTAACTTGTTTATAAGATGAAAACAAAAGTTAACAAATATGATATTTTAACAATTATCTAAGTCATGTCTTCTACGATGACAATATTATTGGTTATGAAATTCATATTCGCAGTTGAAATAATGAAAAAAAATTATTTAAGAATCCCTAAGATCCTGTTAGACAAATCTAGAATTGTATAAAATTTATTTTAAGATTTGATCTTCTTCGACTTGGGTTAGATTCTTAGGGATGGATTGTCGCAAACTATAAGTTGTTCAATTGTCCGGCCTCCAATGATAATCCACATGAACCACCAGTGAGAAATCTTTTATATCTCTATTTAGAAGATAGAGATTTGTTAAGCCTACAGTGCTAACTCTAATTTTGTGTTATATAGTTTTTCTGTAAAAAATGTCTGACATAACTTTTTTTTCTACCAAAATAACATGTTTAGCTTTATATTTAAAAGAAATTCTAAACTCTATATGTTATTTAAGGATAATTTTAGAAATTCAATCAATCAAATCCCTACTTGATTATTCTAGGACTAGAGTTATAATCCCTAAATTAAATATATTTTAGTGCTTAATTTCTAAAATTATTTTCAATCAAGTCATACTTGATTAATTTTCTCAGTTTAATTTTTGACTAATGGTTTTTAACGTGTGTGACCCATTAAGTTCATAAATAATTTAATTTATTATCAATTTAATAATTGATTAATTTATATTTGAAGATCAAGTACACTGTCTAGCAACGTGTCATGATCCCTCAAATATTAGAAAAATCATAGATAGTTTGACTTAACCTTTTAATGACCAGTTTCTCAGTGTAATTATTATCCCTTCATTAATAATGTTCTGATTTAGATATTTTAGCATTGAGTGTTTATGTCATGTCAAATTTTATTTGTTCGTAACATCATAATCATTGATCCTTTAAATAAGATTTAAAACTCTTTTCAAATCTCATCCCACCTTGCGTAAGGAGTTAACAATCAATACTATTTGAGAACATGTAGAATATTTTTTTCTAATTCATACAAGGTGATGAATTCTCTTTTGACCACTCAAATAGCTTCATATAATTTATGTTATATTCAATGTCTGCCCATTTGTTACCTTTACTATGATAACGTATAACAAGATCAAAACATAGCACTCTATATATAAGATAACTTAGTGATTTCAAGTTTAAGGATTACTTATACGACTTTCACGGGAGTCTTTCCATAGACACATGTAATATATTTATATGGAATATAAATTAAATATGTTCATTAAATTCATAAATAATGCATAGATTCATTTATCAAACATTTAATTCATAAATTAAATATAAATGAATATTAAAGATAAATAATACTTTTATTTAATAAAATTAAACATGTTCTACATGAATAAAATAGTGTCACGTGTAACCATCTAGTCGGATATATGGCATATAAACTAACAATCTCTCACTTGCACTAAAAACAATCGATCATATATCAATATCATATCCCTCCATATAGTGATCATGTTTATGCTAAGACAGTGCCTTCGTGAGAGGATCTGCAAGATTCTTTTCATTTGGTATTCGCTCTATTTTTTACATCTTTTCTTTCTATACTTTCTCTAATAAAATAGAATCACCTAATTACATGTTTTTGGATCTTTGATGAGACCTTGATTTCTTTGATTGTGTAATAACTCCATTGTTGTCACAATATAGGACTAATAGATCAACAATGCTAGGAACCACACCAAGTTTTATAATGAACTTCGTGATCCAAATAGCATTTTTTGTCGCCTCAGATGCAGAGATGTATTCGGCTTCAGTTGTAGACCAAATAGCATTGTGTAAAAATATGAAGGGATATATAGTGTAAAAATATATATCCCTCCATATAGTGATCCAAATAGCATTGTGTAAAAATATATTCTGGCTGAGATTTCCTATCATCAATATCTGATTGAGAATTAATGTCTAAATAACCATGAATTTCTAGTTCATTTCCTTTGAAGACTAGAAAAATCATAATGTATGTATTTGTGTATATTCATATCCGAGTAATTAACACCCATATGAATTTCAATATCTCTCTCTATTATAGTATATTGTGATGTTTATATTACATGCTTCGAATTTTAAGAGGGTACAAAGTCATGATCATGAATTAGAAAGGTCTTTTTGGAATTTTATTTTCCGGCCTCTTTCTTCCTTAATGGAGTACTAATGGCAGGCACATGAGTTCCTTTTAGGGCGGTGAACAAGAGAAAAGAACATATTCTATAGAAAAAAAAAAAAAAAAAAGGATCTTTCCTATTGTTGACTTTTTAGTGAGCACTCAATTATGTTGGGAATAGTTTAACATGCATTTCTAAAATCATTGAGCAATATTAGTGCTTTCCAGCCTAACATGTATAACTCAAGATTTCTTCCTCTAGATTACGTTTGATTAATGTTTTAGACAGAAAAATACATATAAAAATATATTTAATTAGAGAAATAAAAACATTTATCTCTAAAACAATTTTTTTTATATAGATTATGTTTGGTTAATATTTTAGATAGAATAAATGTATATATAATGAGCACAAATGTATTTAATTAAAAGATAAAGACAAAAAATATAAAATAAATCTATCTCTATAATAATTTTAAATTAATTTTTTGTTTGAAAAAGGGAAAGACATAGGACATGTCTCCCATGCATAGTTTTTAAACCCGGCCCGGTCCAAGGCCCGGGTTCTGGGTTTTGACCGGGTTGGCCAGGTCAATTTTTATTTTTAAAAAAATTCAAAACGGCGTCGTTTTAGTAAAAAAAAAAAAAAAATCAACGGGTTTTGACTGGGTTTTGCCGGGTCGGCTGGGTCACACCGGATCATGGCTTATCCTATTTTTTCATCAACCCGGCCCGGTTCCAGCTCCAAGTCGGCCGGGTCGACCCGCCGGGCCAGGTTTCAAAACCATGCTCCCATGTCTCTTTTTTTATACTATAGTTTTATAATATACATTCTTCCATACAAAGATTAATAATATTTTTTTGTTACATATTTAAGATTCATCATTTGTGGGAAGTGACTAATTTTTTATTTTTATTTTTATTTTTGTCAAAAGATGTACATTTATTAACCATGAGCATACACAAACACAATTACAATCTCTATATCCAGCAATAGCATATAACATAGCAAAAACCATTAAGAGAAAAAAAAAAAAAACATAGTGGAATAGATTTATTTATGTTTGGAAGATAATGATTTATTAAAACTGTGAAATATTTAATCAAATATATTTTTAAAAAATTAATTTAATATTTAATGAAATCACGGTATTCTTAAAAAAGGGGGGAACCAACTTGGGTCCCACTGAAAGCCGATCACCGCCAATCAAGCGACAAATTATAGGTAAACAAAATTCATTAACAAACCTTAAGTAATGATAATTTAAGACGTGTCAGGAGGAAAGGGTAGTGGGGTCAAATTCCTCCCATGTTTCCTGCTTCCACACAAGTTTGCCGCTCATCCGATGAAGGCCATTAATAATATACAATAGGTTTAATTTTTAGAGGAATTAAATATTATATATATATATATCATCTAATTCGTTTTTTTTTAATTTTTTTCCAAATTTATTTATTTTTCCATTCCAAATTATCTGACAACATGAACATCCATGCAATGTAATGAGAGATAAAAATCTTGAATTTCTTGTCTCAAATCTTGTTTGGTGAATTTGTCATCTTACATGATTGTTTTCCAAATTAATTCCTAGGGATAAGGATTCAAATCTTCCATGATTAATGAGAATTAAGTTCTTTTCCACAAACCTATTTATTAGTTGTTTATTTCTTTTATTATTTTTTTCAAAATTGAGATTCGATATTTATCTATTGCAAAACATATTATAGTTCTTTCTTTAGAATAAAATCTTTTTGTGAAGAATCTCAATTGATATAGCATATATATAGAACCTTATTAATTTAATTAAAATGCAATACTAGAATATTATAAAAGACTAATAATTATTAGTGCAATCTTAATTATCAAACACTTGTCAACCATTTAACCTAATATTATGATAAAAAAAAAGTGCTATGTAAACGTATTAATCATTAATATTATAATATATAATGAATATTTACAAAATAAAATACAGAATTCGGATATATATATATAAGTTTCCGATAAAAAAAACAAACAAAAAAGAATAAAAACCCATGATAGAAAATGCAACTTTAATTTGTTACTAATTTAATTCCTTTTATTTTGGAGGAAAGCACGTAATTCGATAAATTTGTGACACCATTAGATGCCTTTTAGCCGCTAATTTTAGGGGTCAGGTTTTTGCCCTTCAAGGCCCGTGACATACCCAAACTACAACAATTAATTAATTAGGGACTACTTTTTATATAAAGTTTTGCTTCTATAGAATTCAAAACTATTCCATTTTGGTCCTATAGCTCACAATTTTCTTACTCACCCTTTATGTTTTCATAGATTTTTCTATAATAGCATCTCTTAGTTAATAGCTAGAATAAGGTAATCCCATGTCCACTTTTAAATTATTTATTTTCAAGATTTTATATTTTAAAGGAAAGAAAAAAAA
>Ga0325414_1000299_pt1 | contig 37212 bp, 15 predicted proteins | sample PopdelMetagenome_8_FD_206183 | JGI IMG/M metagenome (GOLD analysis project Ga0325414, IMG submission 206183) | Populus deltoides microbial communities from Bellville, Georgia, United States - Leaf-PdKOR-R3 | ecosystem: Host-associated > Plants > Phyllosphere > Phylloplane/Leaf | place: USA... | reverse complement strand
CCACGAAGAGAGGAGACCTCTTCTTTCATATTGACTCGGAGGCGTTGATGGTGAGAAATCGCCCAGGTTTCTCGATGCTTCCAGAAGCACAAGCTGATTTCTGCATTTACTTCACTGCCCCTGGATTCTCTGTTTTGCAACCCTTTTATTGAAACTCTGTCCATTTTAAATACTCGCAGAAAGGCTGCGCTGATTATCCCAAGAAAACAATGTTTTCAACGCTTCTAGAATCTTCAGACCTGGCACATTTATTTTTTATTGAATTTTAGAATATTTAATTAGGAATAATATTCAGTACTTGATTTGTAGGAAAGTCATGGATTCAAAGAGGAAAAAGAAAAAGAAAAAAGAAATTTAGGGGATTATTTATGATTTTAGGTGAAAGTATTTAAATCGATTATATATATATATATTATTTTTCTTCTGAGTCTCTAAAATGATTACTGGTTATTATTTTTTAAATATTATAAAAACTAGCTTTCTATAATTAATTATCATAACTCAAATAGAACTGATAGCGCAGAAATATTTAATATTTTAATCACGTCATTCATTACGCAGTAGAATGGAGTTGGCCACGTGTTGAGTCCCCAAGGGAAAGGGTAGAAAACAGACGGCCAAAAACAGATCCTCATAAATTAATGGTTTTTTTTTTCTTTTGTCCATGAAAAACACCCGTATTTTTTAATCTTAACTTAAATAAAAAATAAAAAAACTTAAACTTATTTAAAATAAATTAAAAAATAATAATTTAATATGTTTTGAAAAAAAAATTAAAAAAAATATGATAGAAAAGAAAAGGATATATTTGTCAAATAGTGTTGTGAAATTAAAAGAATAGTACAGATTTCTAATCCCCCACGCTTCCCAGGTTGGACCGGGTTAGGAATATATAACAGGCAGCACACAAATTCAACTCATAAACAAGAAAACCTCACAGATTTCAATTTCATAGATCCCTCCTTCCTTCCCTCTTCTAAACAAGTATTCTTCCATCCTTTCTCTGCCTGCAATCAATCTTTCATCGTCTGTTGTTAAGAATCATGGCCGGAAACAGTTCTTATGAGACATCATGGGCTGATCAATGGGACTACAACAAAGATCCTGTTGTCTATCATAAAAAGGACGGCAGCAGCAGCAATTCGACTGCCAAATACAAGCAGAAGGTTGGAGAAGGGCTTGGAAAGACCAAACAGGTTGCTTCAATTGGGTTCAAGAAGGTGAAAGAAGGGACCTCTGTTGGCTTCCAATGGATCAAAGAAAAGTATCAGAAGACTACCCAGAAACGCTAGTTTTGTCACACCATATATTATTTATACATAGGTTTTACATCTCTGTACGGGCTGTTGTTTTGACCACTACTGTCTTGTTTTCTTCTTCTTCTTCTTCTTCTTTAGTCGTGGTATTTTCTGCTTTTCCATTCTTTTCGTTCATTTATCATGTACCATAGGCCTCCATCCATGCTTTTTATGTAAGATATCATGTTCTATATATTTTGATTTTCCTTTCTTGTGTATTGATTATTGGATCAGATTTATTTGTTTGGCCTTAGTTTCACATCTTCTTCTATATATATATATATAGTTCCAATTATTCTCTGTTTATTACCCTTTGAAACGAGTAAATTAAAACCATTGACTTACAAAAGCATGGTGCGTGCCATATTCAAGTCACCACCGGTCGTTTGGCTAGGAAGGGGAAAAACGGAGGGGGAAGAAAAGGGGAGAGAAGAAAAGAAAAGAAAAGAAAGAAATGGAAGGTTTTTTCTCTCCCTCGGCCTCTCTTTGTGGGGGAAGATTTTTCTTGCTAGGAGATGCAGTCTAGTCTGGTGGCAGATTCAGATTTAGGCGCCATGTTTCATCATCTGGTTTATTAGGTAAACTTTGAACATGATCAAAAGCTTAATCAATATTTTTCTCTAGCCCGATTGTTATCGGGCAGATGATCATGCCTTCAATCTTAAATTCAGAAGTATCGAAGTATTATCCCTGTATCTTTTCTTCAATTAATTATTATATATATTTTGAAACGAAAAAAATAAATTCATCAAATTTAAAAAAACAATAACTTAAAAAAAATATTTGAAAACTATCATACTATAAAGTCCTGCGCTCAACTATCAATGAATTGTTGTACATTTTTTTGGCGGTTATCAATCCATGTGTTTAAACAAAAAGCTTTATCAGGCTTGGCTTGCTTCTAAGAACTATAGCCTACAAAATAAAAATATTGTTAGTTAAATACATTTATAAAAAACAACTAATAAAAAATGGATGAAATAAAAAAAAATATATCATCTACTTTGCATGCAAAATGATCAAAACAGAGTTGCCAGTATGCATGGTAACGAAACCGTGAACACAATAATATTGATTTTCCGCACCGGATTATGACCGTCATGTGAAACGCGTGAACATCATGTGTTGAATGTATTCCGTCCATACAGCCTCTGAGATGTACGACAGTCTGAAATCCTTCCAAACCGTCACATCGTTCCAACTTGAAAGCTCTCTTTTTTCACATATTTTTTGGCTTTCTTTTGCATCTCGTATAAAAAATCACACAACCTATATGGTACAAATTAATTATATGTTAGTAAATGAAAAATAAAATTTTAATATTTGAAATAAAAAAAAGTATCATGAATTTGATCTAACCTAATTGTAGCGTGATTCTCCGTGAACACAACGATTCTCATTTTCTGCACCGGACTATGACCGTCGCGTGAAATGCGTGGACGTTACATGCTGAATATATTCCATCCATACAGCCTGTGAGATGTACGATAGTCTGAAATCTTTCTAAATCGCCACGTCATTTTAGTTTGGAAGCTCTCTTTTTCTTTCACATATTTTTTGGCTTACAGATATGTTAGTAAATAAATAAATAAAAATTTAATATTTGAAGTAAAAAAAAAGTATCATGAATTCGATCTTACCTAATTGTAGCATGATTCTCCCAAACCTTCCTCGTAACATTATTATTAGTTCTCTCTCTTTCAAATTTTCCATTGAAGTAAAAATTTATAAAAGAAAAATTTCAGTAATTTTAATAAACTAACCAAATTAACATAAAAAAATATTTAAGTTAATACTAACCTTAAACCTTAAAAACAATGTATCGACTTGCGATTTCCATTCAAGATGTTTGGAAACCTGACTCCATTAAAATAATGAAATTTTCATCGATGATTTAAAGACCGATGTTATTATTCTCGCAGCCTCAATGTTTGTAAACCTGAAATTGCATTCGTTAAATGAAATTATTTTTTCAAAAATTATTAAAAATGTCGTTGTGAAAGCAAAACAAACTTACATTGAAAAGTTGTCCTTCCATTAGCTTCATACTTGCAGGTAAATGAATCCCGTTGCGAAGGGACCCCCCCACAACGTTGCGGTATTACACTCGATGAGCCTGCGTCATGAGTCGAGGTTTGTGCCTGAAGTGCAGAAGAAGAGAAAAGAAGATGAAGCCTTATTTGTTCTAATTTTGATCTTTTAATTTAGTTTTACCAACAAAATTACTGATGAAATATTAAATATTAATATTTTTCATATTTTCGTCGGTGATTCCATTTGTAAAGTCAAATTGAAATTTAATAATCTTGGTATTTTAACATTTTTTTCCATCGGGAACACAAAAGGAAAATTAAATATTAATATTTTTAATATTTTCATTGGTGTTTTCGTCTGTAAAGTCAAATGAAAATTTTTAACTTGCATGAGAATTTTCAAAAAGCCCTCCAAATATTATCAATGACTTTTCATTCTGTCGGTGATGCCTTTGGACAAAAAGTAAACAGTCAAAAGAATATTAATTATCAGCACATTGAGAAGTGAACAATTATCATAATCACTGGAATATACTGACGAGCATATTCCATTGGTATACCCATATGTAATGAACACCGTGAAAAGTGTTAGGGAGAAGGGGAACAACTCTCATAGTCACTGGAATATACCAACGAAATTATTCCATCAGTAACTCCGTCAGTAAAAATATCATGTCACCGTACAATTTGTTTTTTTTAATCTCATTATAATACCATTTATAATTCCCTCAGAATATATCGAGAAATTTTTTCCATTAGCATATTTATGAATGTACTTTACCGTCGGGTTAATGTTGTCGGTAATGTCGTCTATAAAAGTTACACGTCATCATAATGTTTGTCCTTTTTTTTTCATTTCTTATTCTCCTACTGCAATTCTCTTGGTATATATCGAGAGAATTTTTCTGTCAGTGTTTACCGATAGATACAAAAATAAAAAGTTTTGTTAGTAAAGGTCATCGCAATAAACTGACAAAAAAATTCAATTGATTTTTCTGTTTATATTTATTAATTTTATGATAGTGTTTCATCCTTTTTTTAATTTATTTATATGAAAATTAGGCTAATATGTAACATCAACCTGCGTCGAAACTCACAAAATTCTTTACTTGAAGACTTTGGTTTTTTTTTTTCTGGCTGAATAACTAAACTTTAATTTCATTTTAAATTTATTCCAACATGATAATATGTTACAACATAATAAATAAATAATTCATTTAAAATAAATTGTGTTCTATGCCTTTTCTCTCTCTCTTCCTAATTCTTCAAATTTATAAACCCTTTTTTTTTAACTCACACCTTAGTGGTGAGACTTTATACTATATATTTTATATCATAATTTTGAACTATTAAACAATGACAGTTTACACTTCAGTAATCTTAAACAGATACTCTTTGAACCTTATATCTTTTAAGATGATAGATAACCCTTCACACTCCACAATATATCGAATATATATTGTTGTGTTGAGTTTCCCTTTTATTAGGAGGATGAGATGAACTATTTGCTCAGAGTGGAATACCAAGAAAATGTATTATATTAATGATATAATACAGAACACTCTTTTATTCTCAAAACTCTTTTTATTTGGAGGACGCACTCAGTTTTTCTGCCCACTCACAAAATGGGAGATGTCCTCCCTTTTTATACTTGTTTATGTCAGTTTCTCACACCGACTTGCATAGCAGAGTTATTTTGTTTTATAATATATACACGTAGCTAGGAGAGAAATCTAGAAAGTGCGTAGGAGAAAAAGTCTTGGAGAGGGATTTCTAGAAAAACCTAGAGAGTAAGTCAGTGATTAATTAACACTCCCCCTCAACGACTGCTCTCTCTAAACATTAATCTAGAGATCATGTTGAGTCTTCTTTTAAACTCTTTATTAATATGTTGATTTGGTGAATAAATCTGCGACTTGTTCTTTAATCTTGCATCTCAGTCGCCTTGCAGAACTTTCTCTCGAATAAATTGATCATGTGCTTCCCACATGTTTAGTTCTTGCACGAAATACTAGGTTTTCTGCTAAGCATAAAGTACATTGATTGTCGCCTTGTAATATAGTTGGACAATTAAATGGTTCGTGAAGATCTTCATTAGCTGCATTAGCCATGCATTCTCCTGAGCTGCCATAGTTGCTTCTCTATACTCAGCTTCTGTAGTTGATAATGATACAGTGGGCTATCCTTTGCTGCACCATGATATTGGCCCTGAACCAAGGCTGAACGCATGTCCAGTGGTAGACAGTCTTGTGTCGCGGTCTCTGACATATATAGTCAGCATCATAGTGCCCTAGCACCCTATATGGTGTTCCCTTGTTATAAACTATTCCAAGATCCATAGTTCCTTTTACTTACCTTAATATCCGTCGAACTGCTTCAAGATATAGTTTCCTTGATTTCTCTATGAACCAACTAACGACTCCAACTGCAAATGTGCTGTCCGGTCGTGTTATCTTCAAGTAGATTAGACTTTTACAAGTTTTTTGTACATTGTTGTGTTTTTCAATTCTCTACTTTCTTCTGCATATAATCTTGTATTGGGCTCCATGGGGGTAGATATTGGTTTGCAATCGAGCATCCGAACTTTTGCAAGAGATCTTTTGCGTATTTCACCTGACACAAGAACAAGCCATCATTGCTTTGTTCTATTTTGAATCCAAAGAGGTGCTTCAACTCTCCAAGCGATCCGTCGCTTGAAATCTCCCTGGCAGATTTACTATGATTTGCTGAATTTGTATCTCATCATTGTCGTTACTGATAAGATCATCTACGTGGAATAGGATAATTTAGAGTTTTCCATTTTTATCTTTTATAAACAGACTTGAATCTATCGGTGCAATAGAGCATCCAGCCTGCAACAAGAACTATGCTGTTTTATCGTACCAAGCTCTTGATGACTACTTTAGTCTGAGCTTTCTTTATTTCACACGCATAATCTAGATGAGTCTTACTCTGAAATCTTTGTGATTATTCCATACATACATACATACATACATATATATATATATATATACACACACACATACCCACACATACATTTATGCATGCATGTATGTATGTATATGGAAATGCACTCATAACATCCATTTTCCAAAGCTTCAATGACTTATTGGCTGCAATTCTTAGTAAGACTCGTACTGTAGTGATTGGCTGCTGCAATTCTTAGTAAGACTCGTATATTATAGTGATTCTCGATACTGTACTGAATGTTTCATCGAAAATTGTATGTTTTTTAGGTAATTAGTTGGTTATATATGGTATTATTATATTTATATAAATATATATTTATTATTATTAAAGACTTAATTTATCTTTAATATTTATATTATATTATATTAATAAATCAAATATTTGATTTATGAATCTAAAATAAGATAAAATATTTCGCATAGAAAATTATAAAATTGTTATATTTATGAAATTCTTATTGTATCAAAGTATTGTTCGTAAAATGTTTTTAATCAATGCGCTCTTAAATACTGAATATTTATTAGAGTCGTAAAGATTGATACATATTATATTCTTTTCTTTATGAGAGAAAGAAATTGTTCTTATAAGTTAAGGTATAAGGGATACTTATAACTAATATGTAAGTGTTTGTCACAAGACATGTATACTAAACTGACCTGCATGAAAATTACATATGGAGAGATCACTTATGTCAATGAAAAAGCTCACGTCATAGTTGTGTAATTAATCCTTAAACTTGAAATCACTAAGTTATCTTATATAGAGAATGTTATGCTTTGATCTTGTTGCATGTTACCTTAACCGAGGTAACAAAGGGGCAGAATTGGGTATAACATAAATTATATAAAAGTACTTAGTGATAAAAAAAATTCATCACCATAGGTGAATTAGAAAAAATATTTTATTTGTTCTCAAATAGTATTGATTGAGAAATCATTAACAAATGTGGAATGAGAATTGAAAATATTTTCAAATCTTATTTAAACAATCAATGACTATTATATAGAGAACAAACATTATTTAACATGACAAACATATTACATGCTTTAATGTTAAATCAGCATATTATTGATGAAAGGATATTAATTACACCGAGAAACAGGTCACTGAAAGATTATGTAAAATCACTAATAACTTTTCTAATATTTAAGGGACGATGACACATTCCTAGAGGATACACATGATCTTCAAATATAAATGAATCAATTGTTGAATTGATAATAAATTAAATTATTTAATTATAATTATAATTTATATTTGAGCCAACATATTAGGAACCTAATGGGTCACATACATTAAGAACCATTAATTAGAGATTAAATTATGATAATTAATCAAGTGTGACTTAATTGAAAATAATTTTAGAAATTAAGTAATAGAATGTATATGATTTAGGGATTATAATTATAGTCCTAGAATAATCAAGTAGCTAGGGACTTAACTAGTTAAATTTCTAAAATTATCCTTAAATAATATATGAATATAATTTTTAAAAGGCAAATTGATATTTTACCAATTTATAGGGTTTTTCATATTTCCCTGTAAATGGTAAGCTATGCCTCTTATTTTTTTGGAGTTGTTGTTTGTTAGACAGAAAAACTACGTAAGTCATAGAATAAAGAGCTGGCACTCTAAACATAGCTATCCCTTTCTCCTAAATAGAGATTTAGGAGATTTTTTACTGGTAGTTCATGTGGATTATCGTTGGAGGCTAAACAATTAGACCGTTTGTAGTTTGCGACAACCCAACCTTTAAAGAATTATTCAAAGCCGAATAAGATCAGATCTTCATGTAATAAATCTCTAAATAACTCTAGATCTGTCTAACAGGATCCTAAAAACTCCTAAATAATTTTGTTTTATTATTTTCGTTGTGTTTATGATATTCAGGAACCCAAGAGTGGTATCAGATCCTTCATTAGACAATTAGGGTTGTTGATTGCATGTTTTAATTGTTATTAGGGTTAATTGCGAATTAAATTTGTGTGCAAATTTATTTTTTTCAAAAGTATTTTTTTCTCATTATTTTTTTTAAAATACTTTACGGTTATTGTTCCAACTAGATCTACTCAGAATTCGCCACTAAATTAAAAGGAATGGTTTTATTGGTTATGCGCCACCAAAGCAATGTGAGCATTACTGGTGCACTTGGTCGGTGCTTGATGCATCAGGCCAGGTCACCACTAGCGATAGAGGTAGCAGTCATGGTTGCTGCCCCTAACATAGTAGCATTAACATGTCTAGTGTTGTTGCCTTCTAGTGCGAGCTGCCTCGTGTTGAAGGCGACAACTTAAACCACCAAGCGCAAGGCTTCTGCCTCATGTTAGAGGTGTTGTATCGCAAAGGCAGCCCCTCGCGCCATGCCAAACCTAGCGGCAGCCTTTGTTGTTGTTGTTAAGATGACCACTAGCACGAGGTAGCAACCTCGCATTAGAGGCAGCGCAGCGCGAGTGTAGACCGTCGCACTGTAACAAACCAATGGTAATCCTTGTTGCCGCTAAAAAGGTGGAAACCAGTGGTGGGCAGTGTGCCAACTACTGGTAGCTGCAAAAAGAAGGGGCAAAATTACAATTATACCCCTTAGCTTAGTTTAAAGTTTTTTTAGGGAGAGAATTATGTATCTATCTCTGCAACTTATATCTACTTATGTTTAGATATATTTGGGGCAAAAATGATAATTTTAGCCCTCCATATATAAAATAATGATTTTATATTAAAATTGAAACCCTAAATTTAATTAATTATAGAATTAATTTTTCTAATTGTATTAGGATTGAGTTAAAATATTTAATTCAAATTTTTTTAGTTTGGTTATATCCTAATAGGATTAGGATTTAATTAAAATGTTTAGAAAAATAATGTTTAGAAAAATGGTTTTTCTAAAGTAAATAGAGTTTTTAAACCAAAATATTTTTATTTAATTGACCCGGAAATAATTTAGGATATTAATAAGAATTTTAATATGATTAATTTTCTTCTTAAATTTTGAAAAAATATTTTTTCAGCAAAAGAATCTATATTAAATAAAATTTATGAAGTTTGTGAGATTATCAAATTAGATTTGAATTTAATATTTCTAAGTGTTAGAAATATTATTTTAAATTGCACATAAAACTAGTAATTAGAATTAAAGCATGCAATAATTTTATTATGCATATTAATATGTTTTTATATATGATGGATGATTATGGACATTAAAGATCAATGTGATTGTGTTTTTATTTAATGGTTGTAATTTTTATTAAATATGACCTATATGTCCTGTCTTATCTCTATTTTTCTTTTGGGTTGTAAATTATTTTCTCTTCTAATTTTTGTCAAATGTAACTTGAGGTTTCTTAATTAGTCATGTAATTTAGAAATATAGGAATTTTAGATAGAAAATTATTTTGTAATCCAAAATGAAGAAAGAAATGATAATGAAGGCTACAACTGGGGTGCTTGCCAAGGACTTGTGAAGATTTACAGCAGCTACCTAGGATTTGATCATCTAATTCCCTTCAATGGCTCTAAGGAATTAGCTTAGATATGTCTATAATCAGGGGCGGAGCTGGAATTATATAATAGAAAGGGCCAAAACTCAAGATATAATTTATTATTAGGAAACTTATCTATTTAAAATAAAAATATATTATATTATCCTATATTTAAACACTAAAAATACAAAAATTTAAAATATTTTGCAAGGGCTCGGGCCCCTGCTCGCCCCCCTAGTCCCATAATCATCCAATTAGAATGACATGCTAGGGGTGTATATTTATATATAAATTGTTATGTATGGAATATATATTTGTTTTACCATATTTTGAATGAGACTTGTTTAATTATTAAATCCCTCATTAAAATATTAAGTACATGTTGAGAACATGAAAAGTTGTCTTCCAATTATATATGCATAAAACCAGAGTTTTATTCACAGATAATTTGTTGAGTTACTAAAAGTTACTTTTAATCGAATATGTTTAATGCTATAAAATTAGGTTTCACTTAACTAACCTATATGATTTGGATGAATCGCTCATGATCATATAAGTTTAGATGTATGGGTTAGGCGAAACATATAAGATATGTTTAGACAAAGAGTTTTCACCTAATTGATCTAAGAGTTACATAGAGATGTGATTGATAAATTATGTTATCCACTTAATTTAGTTTATTTTAAGGTGTTGAGTCACTCAAGGTTAGATAAATTAAATGGGATCCTAACCCACTAGGAGAATCTAAGTGAGATTTCTCAAATTAATAGGAAAGGCTATTAATTTGCAAGAAAGTAATGGGAGATCAAATTAGGATTAATGACCTTATCTAAATTTAGAATTTAAATATGTATACATGAAACTAAAACTCTCTATATTTATATAAATAGGTTGGTAGATCAAAATAAGTAGTAACATATCCCTACAAAGCATACTTGATGCTAACAAATTGATTGGATCAAATTTCTTGGATTGATACCGAAATGTAAAAATTGTTCTCAAGTAAGAAAAGAGGTTATATGTTTTTGAAAATCCAATTCCAAATTCTCTTGCTAGGACCTTGAGGAAGTTAGGAATGAACATCAGCATCATGTTGATGATGATGAACAAGTTATATGTGTGATGTTAACTAGTATATCACCTGAATTTCAAAGGCAATATGAGAACATAGATGCTCATACTATAATTATGCATCTTAAAGAATTTTTTGATGAGGCCAGTAGAACTGAGAGGTATGAGACTTCTAAGAAATGTTCTGTTGTAAGATTATAACGGATTGATTCTTTAGTGAACACCCATGTTTTGAAAATAATTCTCTATATTGAGAAATTAAGCCAATTGGGTTTTGTCATGGGCCATGAGTTAAATGTTGACTTGGTCTTACAATCATTGCCCCAAAGCTTTTTGTAACTCATTATAAATTATCACATGAATAAGTTGGATAGTACATTGCCAGAATTGCTTAATAAGCTTAAGACTGCTGAAGGGAACCTTAAGAAGGAAAAAGGCTTAGTTCTTTTAATTCAATCTTCTAGAATGTCTAAAAAGAAGGATAAAAAGAGTAAGGGTGTTGTCTTTAAAGCAAACAAACCTACTAGGGGAATAAAGAAGGGCACATGTCATCATTATGGCAAGGAAGGACATTCGAGGAGGAATTACAAGGAATACCTTGTAACCGTGAAGGCAAATAAACCTAATGAAGCTTCTACTTCGGGTATATTTATAATTGAAAATTATCTTACTACTTTACATTGTAGTTCTTTGGTATTGTATATCAAATGTGGTTTTCATATTTGCAATTGCTTATATGAACTAAAGAAAAGTAGAAGATTAGTTGAAGGCAAAGTGGACCTATGACTCGGTAATAAAGCAAGGGTTATTGCATTAGTTGTAGGATCTAGTTATTTTGTTTTGCCTAATGGGCTAATACTAGAACTATATAATTGTTATTTTGTTCCAATATTTTAAGATATGATTTCCATTTTATTTAGTATTGAATGAATTTAAATTTATTATTGAGGATCAATGTCGTTTTTTATTTATAATAATTATGTTTTTATAGATCCGATAATTATATGAATGGTTTGTATATACTTGAATTTAAAATATTGAGGTTCAATATAAACTGTAATAAAATTGAAATACAAATTGGAATAAGTATTAAGAAACTTTGATTGGATCGAGGTGGTTAATATTTGACCAAATATTTCAAGGATTATCTAAAAGAGAATAAGATTTTCTACACCTCTTAGAACACTACATCTAGATGAAAAATATTCTCAAGGTTAAAACATTGGATGTTTAGCTTGAACTTTAAGAAACATAAAATCTCTATAAATTTGGTAGGACATGTCATACATCAATAAGATAAGGACCTCTCATGGAAGTTGTGAATGACATGTTACTCGTAATTGATGAGTCTATCACTTACTTAGAAGTAATATATGATATTTATTCTAAGAAATGAATTAAAGTTATGGACTTCATGTATTAACTAAGTTTGGAACTTGGTTGATCCATTTGAAGGGTTAAAACCCAATGGATCTAAGCGAGTCTTTAAGACAAGGGCTAACATGAAAGACAATGTATAAATATATAATGCAAGCTTTAAATAGTAGGAATATCCAATTTTAATGGTGTAATCAACATATTTGATTTTATCAAAAATATAGATAAACCTTATGTTTACAAAAGGTTAGGAGGAGTAGTGTTGTTTTTCTAATATTATATGCAGATGACATATTATTATTAAGAAATGACATATCTTTAATTTAATCAGTAAAGTTTTGGTTATAGGATCCATCAAGGGAGAAGCTAAACTAAAAATTCAAAATTGTTTGAATTAAGATTTGTTTTCAATGAAATGTTGGAAAAATAGTAAATATCTGTCAATATATATTTTACTCTGAATGGTAGTGCTCTGAGTTGGAAGAGTTCCAAACAATAGAGTCCAACTGATTCTACAAACGAATATGAATACACCTTCATGTTTGAGGAAACAAAAAGGTTGTTTGGATCAAGAAGTCCATTAATGAATTAGGTTGGTTCCTAGCATTATAAATCCAGTTGCCCTATATTATGATAATAATTGAGTCATTACATAAGTAAAGGAACTAAGGTCTCATAAATGATCTAAATAAGTACTTAAAAAATTCAATTTGATTTGATAAATCAATAAAATAAAAGATGTAAAGATAGAGTGAGTACCCACCGAAAAGAATCTAGAAGATCTTTTTACTAAGTCATTATCCATGCAGAAGCATTAATGCTATATGGAGCAATATGATATTAGATATATAAGCGATTGACTTTAGTGCAAGTGAGAGATTGTTAGTTTAATATATTCTCTAATCAATCGGTTTGTTATACGTGTCATTATTACATTCATGTAAATACATATTTATTATTAATAAAAGCTTAATTTATTTTTAGTATTCATATAATATTATATTAATGAATCTAATATTTGATTTATGAATCTAGAGTAAAGATAAAGTCCATGGAACAAAAAACTTTTGCAAAGAAGATTATAAAGTTATTATAATTATGGGATATCTATTGCATCAAAACATTCTTTCTAAAATATTCATAGTTGATGCTCTCTTAAATACTAAACATTTATTAGAGCCATGAAGACTGGTACATATTATGTTCTTTTTTTTATGAAATAAAGCAGTTGTTCTCATAAGCTAAGGTATAAGGAATACCTAGAACTAATATCTAGGTATTTATCATAAGATATGTTGTTACCTATTTTTGGGTACCACACAAAAAAGAAAAAATACAAAAAAATCAAAAAATTATTGAAAGAAAACCAAAAAATATATATAACAGTGAAAAGAAGACACAAGAGCGCCCATAAAATAGCCAAAGATTGGTTGAGGAAGTTCAAAAATACAAAAATTGGTTAAGAAAGTTCAAAATACAAAGATTGAAATTTGACAGTATATTTTTTACTGATAAAAACCATGTTAACAAAGAAAATTCAATTTGAAGAAGAAAAGTCCAAAATCAAATGTTTAAGGACTTGATTAGATTTTACTAAAGGTTTAATTGAATTTATGAAGGGTTTGGTAGTAAGAAAAATTGATTTTAAGTCAATTTAGGTTTTAATTGGAAGAAATTAATGTTTGGGGGTCGAATTATAATTTTTAAGAGTTAATTTGGTCAAATCAGAGGCTTAATTGCATAAATATTGAAGTTTGGTAGGAATTAGGGACTTGATTGAAGAAATCAAAAACTAAGTGTAACAACCTTGATTTTTTTACATCATTGTTTTTGTGATACACTAGAAATTTTTAGTAATTTTGTTTTAATTTTAATTTTTTTTATACAGGTTCCATTGAAATTTCTACCCAAATTTCAATAAAGTCTCCCCTATACTAGAAAATCCCAAGTTATTGATAAAATCATATTACATTTCCAATTTCATTTCACAACCCGATCCAATCATCCTAGATCTTAACTCAACTCATCATCGTCAACACTACACATCGTATTCAATAACATCATACAATTTAAGTTCACAAAATAACAATGCATAATTCAAGTGTTACATCATATAAATTATGTCTTGTATAATAACATCATATAATATAATTTAAGGATTTGATTTCAACTATAAACACGCATGGTTAAATAGGTACTTAAAATTACAAACATTAAATTAAAATCATACATTCAAATTTACGGGTTAATATTACATTTCAAGTTTTAGGAGATAAGTGTAATATCCCACATCGATAGGTGAGGGTTTGGTAGCTGACCTTATTAGTAGTGCTGGTTGCTAACATATTGTACGTGTTTTGGGGCGTTAGGCTCAGAAGTGGGCTCGCGTCATCAAGAACAAAACTGTGAGGGCGATAAGGCCCAAAGCAGACAATATACAACATGTTGGGCTGGGCTGTTACATTTGGTATCAGAGCCGACCTCACTGGGTGTCCGATTGTGCTGACGAGGTCGTTGGGCTCCTTAAAGAGGATGGAATGTAATATCCCACATCGGCGGGTGAGGGTTTGGTAGCTGGCCTTATTAGTAGTGTTAGTTGATAACATGTTGTACGCGTTTTGGGGCGTCAGACTCAGAAGTGAGCTCTCGTCACCAGAAACAAAACCATGAGGGCAGTAAGGCCCAAAACAGACAATATACAACATGTTAGGCCGAGTTGTTACATAAGTCTCTTAATTTACAAATAATTATATGGCCGAAAACAAAAGGTAAATAAACTATGATCACTCCGGACGCGACCCTAATGAACATGAAAATAAGAATTAATATATACATATAAATATAAAAAGGTAGTAACAATCAATAACAATGACATGTAATAATTTTTATGGAATTTCTTTTGATACATAAAATTAGGCATAGATCTCTTTACAACATACATTTTCCATCTATTACCAATATCCATTTAATATCCTATCCTATTTGCGAGGAATAATTTCATCTTGAAAATCTCAACACAACTCAATGGTTTCAAACATCATCTCTTTATGAATCAATTCTCACTTGATATCAATATATTCCTCTCCTGGTATCCTTAGCTTATCTCATTCTTTCAGAATAACTAATCAATACTTTCTCTCCTATTTTTCGAAAGACAATTGTCGATACTATTGAATCTTATTAGTATCATCAATCCCCCAATATCGAGTTATACTAATCAATTCCTTTTAATTGTTGATATCAATATAACCAATTGATATCATTAACTATTCCTACCCTAGAATAATTGATCAATTCTTATTCATATCTGGTTTACCATCAAAGTTGTCGATGTCAAGAACCCTTGACATCATTAGCCTCTTTACTCGGAGTAGCTAATCACACCAGAAATGGTTGTCGATACCAATGTAACCCATTGATATCATTAATTATTCTCGACCATGAATAGTTAATCAACTTATCTTTTTCCCTTAACCAGGAGTAACCATGTCGATGTTAGAAATCTTTACTAACATCATTAGTCACTCAATTACTCAGGATCGACTAATCAATTTAAGATATGTCGGCACTAATGGAACCCCATCTATACCATCAGCTATCCAAATCCAGATACTTAATCAATGTTATCTGAAATGTCGGTACCAATGCAACCCTATTGATATCATTAGCTATCCAAACTCGGATAGCTAATCAATGTCTTCTCAACCTTTTATTTGTACCGATCCCCTTTTATTTTTCTTATTAACAGCATATACATTATAATCATGGTTACCAAGTATCATTCATACACAACCTTAATTACAGACACTACAGTCACTAAGCATCATTTACATAACCTTGGTTACCCTTATCGTAGTGTTAAGTATCATTGTAATGTATCATTAGCCACCGACACTACGGTGACCATACCATCTCTCCTTCAATCTATAAGTCATTATGTATACCCAATCCATATCGAGATATGTAAGATAATCACGTCTATTCCAAAGTTATCATGGCTAATTCGATACCTATCAATGTATGCAAGGTAATCATATTTATTATAATAATAACATAATTAATTTGATACATAACAATGCACACAAGGTACTCATGTTCGTTAAAACATTATCCTAACTAACTTGATCCATACCATTGTACACAAAGTACACATATTCATTCAAACATTATCCTAATTAATTTATCTATACCATTGTACACAAGATACTCTTATTCATTCCAATAATATCATCACAAGTTTGATACATATCAATTCACATAAGGTACTCGTATCCATTCCAATTATATCATAACTAGTTGATACACATCAATGTACGCAGGTACTCTTATTCATTCTAGTAATATCATCATGAGTTTGATATATATAAAGACATATAAGGTACTTGTATCCATTCTAATTATATCATAAGTAGTTGATATACACTCTTCTTCATTCCAATATTTATCGAAGCAATACAATAATAAATTCTAAAATTTATCAATAAGTTTACACAAATTGAAAAGACAAGGTACGATGCAGCTACATGTTTCCTCAATTGATTGAGTCCCTTCAACTACTAACGACCCTGTTCCAAGCATCTCTTCTGAAAATTGACAAAATATTGTTCACCGATGAATAACTTCTCGTTGGAGTCTCTAATCTTGATCTCCACCGTTCATAATGAAGAGCTCATCAATATGACCAACATATAAAAAATTAAGTGGCATCCAATGGTGGATGGAGGCAGAAACTATCGGCGACCGTGACTGGCCTGCAGGCACGTTTTCATTGAAATGTTGCAAGGGATATATCTCTCACACAAAACCAGAACATTCAAATCCCAACAGTCCGATGTTTGAGGGTGGTGAATAGCATAATATATCCAAAACTCAACTCGATCCAATGGTGTAATACGGAGATATGATCGTTTGAGTTTCTGCTCTTAAAGTACTCTCTCTCTCTCTCTCTCTCTCTCTCTCTCTCTCTCTCTCTCTCTCTCTCTCAACCATCTGAGGTATTTTCTGCATAATTTTGCTATTTATATAGCAAATCGATCCAAATTTACTAAAACACCCTTATGTCAAGTTTAGGTACCTTTTTTCGTTCAACCAAATGCCTTTTCTCAATCCGCTTTTAAAATACCATGCGGAAAATCTTTCTCTCTAAAATTTATTTTCTAATAATTCAATATTATTCCATTTTATTTTATTTTAACTAACCCATTTCTGGTTCTAAACTATCAATAATTTTATTATCATAAAATTTGATCAGGGGTTTACAATTTACCATCATTTCTATTTTATTTCTCACTATTCAATTCATTATAGTGAAGTCTTTTGTTGGGGTTTTACAGAGTTTTCACCGAGTCATTCGTATATTTAAATTATAAATTTTTGGGGTTTCACACCAAGGACCAAACTAGAAAAAACACGTAAATATAAGGGTTGGAATTGACCGAATCAGGGGCTAAATTGAAGAAATTGAAAGTTTGTTGATCAATTAAGGATCAAAATACACAAATTCAAAACCAAGGACTAAAGTGAAAAAGGTGACCTATATCAAGGTTAACATTTAAATTTGGCAGGGATGCCACTAAATTGATTCTTAAAATCAAAATTGCAATTGAGGACTTGATTGAACAAATTAAAAATTGAGGATTGATTTGGAAATAAACTTTTTGGTGCCTTGTTTTCTTTTAAATGAAACGGTGTGTTTTATACAAAACGATGTTGTTTTATCTAATGTTCATTAAAAAAAGAGTTGCAAACGGTGTCATTTTGATAGCACTGTTTGCCATCTTCTTCCCCTGGACGCGCTGCATGCAAGGGAAGAAGGTTTTTCCCCCTGCAACGCCTCTCTCCCTCTCTCTCCTAGAAACCCAAAAAACCCAACACAACCTCTACCCATAGCCTACCACGAGATGAAAAAACAAAGGGGACAAGCCCTGTAGGCGGCCCTAGGGTAACAACCTAGCCACCCTACCTCTTCAACGTGATTGGACAAGGTAAGGTGGCTCTCTCCCTTTTCCCCCTTATAAATACCAGAGGGTGGAACGAAAAAGAAGGGGGGACTAAGAGGAGGAATGAAAGGAAAAAAAAGAAGAAAACTGAGAGGAAAAAAGGAAGAAATAGAAAAACAAAAATGAAAGACAGAACAAGAAAAGGAAGAGAACAAAAATAAAAAACAAAAAGAGAGAGAGAAACAAAACAGAGATGAAAGGGAATGAAAAAAAATAGAGATGAAAGGGAAAGAAAAAACAGAGTGCAAAAAAGGAACAAAACAGAAGAGAAAGATGAGAAAAACATAGAAAAATAAGAAAGAAAAAGAAGAAGTTTGTGTCTCTGCATAAATAAGAAGAAGAACCGTAGCAACTGCCACCATTCCTCCCCATCACCACCACAGCAACACCATCGAGAGCCATCGTCAACAACAGCACCACCGTCAGGTCAGCCTCTCCTTCTTCTTCTTCTTCTTTTTCTTTTTCTGAATCGCCCAACCATCTCCACTGTTCTGCTAATGAATAGTGAAAAGTGAATTATAATTCATTCTCCACTATTCACGGGTTGGACTACTATCGGACCAGACAGGTCCGACCTAGTTCCCCTAGAATAGAGTTTGTTGGCCTAGACCAAAACATTTGGGCCCAGTCCGGCCTAGTTCCCCTAGAATAGAGTCTATTGGGCTGTTAATAGCCCAACTCTATTAGGCCCACCTCAGCCCAACCATGGTGGGCTCAACCGACATAACTGGGTTGGGCTCATCCAAATATATTTTAATATATAATTATAATTATATATAATATTATATAAAAAAAACAGAAAATCCAAAAGAATTCAAAAAATTTATGATTTTCTCGTGTATTTTTCTACCAATTTTGATTAATATTGATTTGTATTTTTATACTATAAAGATAAAAATCTGGTATTAAAATATCTGGTTTTCTCTAAAATATTGCAAAAATATTATATAGAAAAAAAAAACAATGCCTTGTTTTCATGCATACGGCCAAGTCTCTCAAGCTTGTAAGAATTTTTCATACAATAAAAACATAAAAAAAAATGTATTAGCATGCATTTTGAGCTTTAATAATCAGTTTATTAAAGCCATGAGAACTGGGCCAATATTTTAAAAATACCAAAAAAAATTATTTTGTTTACTTTTAATATTTGAGATTACAAACTTATACATAAGATGTATTCTTAATATTAAATAAGAGTCAGTTCTTCTTTTTGTCGACATTAGAACAATTATGTTTTACCCGATAAGATAAGAATCTCCTTACCAAGGAAGATTTTTCTTAAACCTTAGACACACCAACCATTAGAAAACACGATAACACCTTAGTTTATATCAAATAATTAAACAATGCAGTTTACCTTAGGTAGGGTGTATTTGAGGTACTAATACCTTCCCTTTTATGCAATCAATCTTCATGCCTAATCTTTGAGACCAATTAGGATTCTGGTGACCAAAATATTAGGTGGTAACTCTCATTCCCTCTTTTCACTGATAAGATAAGAAATACTTGTCTCCCTCATTTCCCGATTTCAAAATCCTAGAATAGACACTCGCCGCAACGCTGTACACATGCGACAAAATGGCAACTTCACATGGGACCCTTATGGACTCAGATTTGTTTTTATCTGATTATTGTGTTTTATTGTATGGTTTGTGTGTTATTATTAATATGAATTTCCTTATTTTCTTATATGTTCTAAATTATATACATATTTGTTTATGCATTGTATAGAATTGTCTTATGCATCACACGTCTTACTTTTTGAAAGCGCACACAACTTTCAGATTAGGTGGGGGACTAACAGTTTACCTTATGAATTTTAGTTAAGGTTTAAGTTTGTGTAAACCCTAACTCTTCGTTGAGTGCTTAAACTGGTAATGATTGGTACACGTGCCATCTCATTGCCTACTAAGCCCCCATATTGCCTTCAAGAGGGTGATTACTGGGACAACAAGAGATCTTTTTTTTAGAGACTAAGTAGTAAACGTACCCTATGTCTCACGTAAAAAAAAATAGAACCTGTCCTTAGGTTGTATGTGCTACTTTTACTTTTTCATCAAAGCAAGCACTTCTTGAAGCATCTTGACTCAAGACTTGTGGGTGACACAATGATCGTAACTCAGGAAATTTTCATTGTAGAGTTTGAGCATGAATCAAAATTCTTGTTTCATCATGCAAGAATTACGATCATGTGTCACATGAATAGTTGAGAGCCATTGTTCCTAGATTAGACCACTACCGGCCCAGACCAGAATGTCGTGGTTGGGTTCGGCTCAGTTCCCCCAGAATATAGTCTATTGGGCCGATATTGACCCAACTCTATTGAGCCCACCTCGACCCAACTAGAGTGGGCTAAGCCCACATAACTAGGTCGGGCCCATCCTAATATATTTTAATGTATAATTATAATTATATATAATATTATAAAAAAATTCCAAAAAATTTCAAAAAATTTGTGATTTTCTCGCGTATTTTTCTACCAATTTTAATTAATATTGGTTTGTATTTTTATATTGTAAAGATACAAATCCGATATTAAAATATCTGGTTTTCTCCAAAATGTTGCAAAAAACATTATATAGAAAAATAACAAAAAAAAATTGTCTTATTTTCATGCATATGGCCAAGTCTCTCAAACTTGTAAGAAATTTTCATATCATATTTTCATACAACAAAAAAATAAAAAATAAAATGTATTAGCATGTCTTTTGAGCTTTAATAACCAATTTATTAAAGTCATGAGAACTAGGCTAATATTTCAAAAATACCAAAAACAATTATCTTGTTTTCTTTTAATATTTGGGATTATGAACTTATATGTAAGATGTATTCCTAATATTAAATAAGAGTTAGTTCTTCTTTTTATCAATATGAGAATAGCTAAGTTTTACCCGATAAAATAAGGATCTTCTTACCGATGAAGACTTTCCTTAAACCTTAAACAGACCAACCATTAGAAATCACAACAATACATTAGTTTATATCAGACAATTAAACAATGCAGCTTACCTTATGTAGGGCAGGGCGTATTTGGGGTGCTAATACGTTTCATTTACACAACCAGTCCTCGTGCCTAATCTCTAAGATCAGTTAGGGTTTCTAGTGACCAAAATATGAAGTAGCGACTCACTTTCCCTCTTTCCATTGATAAGACAAGAAATCCTTGTCTCCCTCATTTCCAGATTTCAAAATCCTAGAGTGGACGATCATCGCGATGCCGCACACGTGCGACAAGACATGTACACTGAACTGACCCGATGAGAATTTCATATGGAGAGATCACTTATGTCTATGGAAAAGCTCATGTCACGGTTTTTTAAGTGATCCTTAGACTTGAGATCACTAAGTTATCTTATGTAGAGAATTTTATATTTTTATCTTGTTGCATGTTATCTTAATCGAAGTGATGAAAGGGAAGACATTGGGTATAACATGAACTATATAAAGGTATTTGAGTGATTAAGAGAGGATTCATCACCCTAGGTGAATTATGAAAGAAATTTCATGTGTTCTCAAATAGTATTGACCGAGAAACCCTTGGCCAAGGTGGAATGTGATTTGAAAAGAGTTTCAGATTTTATTCAAATAATCAAATGTATAGAACAAACATGATTTAATACGGCATATATACTTCATGCTTTAATATTAAATGGGAACATTATTGATGAAAGGATATTAATTATACTGAGAAACCGATCACTGAAAAGTTAAGTAAAACCATTAATGATTTTTTTAATACTTGAGGGATCATGACACGTTGTTAGATTATACACCTGATCTTCAAATATAAATTAATTATTTATTGAATAGATAATAAATCAAATTTTTTAATTATATTTAATTATAATTATAATTATAATTTATATTTGGGCTAACATATTAGAAACCTAATGGCTCACACACATTAAAATGGAAGCACTTGTGACTTGATTGAAAATAATTTTAGAAATTAAGCATTAGAATTTATGTAATTCAGGGATTATAATTCTAGTCTTATAATAATCAAGTAGGGACTTGATTGATTAAATTTCTAAAAATATCCTTAAGGGGAAAATTAATATTTTGCCAATTTATAGGGTTTTTTAGATTTTCCTATAAATAGTAAAATATGCCTCTTATTTTTTGGAGTTGTTGTCTGTTAGACAGAAAAGTTATGTAAGTCATAGAACCTAAACTGAGATTTAGGAGTTTCTCACTGATAGTTTGTGTGAATTATCATTGGAGGCTGGATAATTGAATGGTTTGTAGTTTACAACTACCCATCATTTAAAGAATTATTCAAAGCGAAGAATATAAAATCTTCAGGTAATAAATCCTTAAATAACTCTAGATCTTTCTAACAAGATTTTAGGGACTCTCGAATAATTTTGTTTTATTATTTTTTTTGTATAAAATATTCAGGAACCTAACATATAGTCGAGAGAATCCTTGAGCAACTAATCGAGCCTTGTGACTTTCTATCGAGTCATCAGGTTGTATTTGGCTCGTGACTTTCTATCCAACCATCAAGTTGTGTTTTAACTTTATAAACCGTTTATAGGATATTGGACATACCTATTTTGGTTGTGGCACTAGTTCCCAAGTTTCATTTTTCATTAATGAACGGATTTCTTTTTCCATAGTTTTTTTTTCCATTTTGAACTTTGGGAGGCCTCCTCATAAATAGCAGGTTCTTTAATGCATCTTCCATAAAAGATGTGTTTGCATATTTAGGATTCGACCTTGTTTATTTTGTTGACCTTTACAAGGGAGTTCTAAGATTTTTCTCCTCTTTAAATTCTTAAAATTGACATGGTCATGCTTTTTCTAGAGTCATATGTTGTACTACTATTTACCATGACCTTTTGGCTTTTCTGGGAACTTGCACCCATATCATTTGTTTTTTTAATGGCTCAGCTTGCAAGCCATCTCGATCTTTGGTTTTATAAGGCTTAATATGCTCAATATCTTCTCTTGTAGTCTTTGTTCAATTTATTTTGTTTCTAGCAAGGTATTACCTACAATAACGACCAAGAGGATGTTTCATCTAAGACAACATTTTTAGAGACATATATTCATCATGTTTCAGGATCACAACACTTTTAACGTTTCTTTTAATTATCATAGCCCATAAATATGTATCTAATCACTTTCTTATTGAACTTGCTCATGAGGTGATCTGGCACGAACACATAAAAAAAACTCACCCGAATACCAAAAAATGACTTATTGTGACTTAAGATTCCACAGTCTCTTAAATGGGGCCACAAACCCAAGCCCAGTTTGGGGTAGCCTATTGATTGCGTGGGTTGTTGTCTTCATATACTCAGCCTAGAATCGTGGTGGAAGATTAGTTGCATATAGCATGTTTTTTCAGGTGTTTGTTAAGTGCCAATTCTTTCTTTTGATAACTATATTCTTTTATGGTGTGCTAGCACAAGATAATTGACATTGAATATTTCATTCTTATAAATATTTTATAAATTATTATGTGTATTCTCTTTTATTGTGATGCAAGACAAAATAAATTTGAAGTTTGAAGTCAAAGAAGAAAGAGAAAAAAGAAGCTAGGAAAAAAAAGGTTAAAGAAATAGAAGAAAAAAGCTGAAGAAAAAAAAAGGAGTTAGAGAAGTTTGCAACTTTGTAATTTTTATTCAATTCATCAAAAACTGTTTAACATTTAGAAAAATAGAACATAAATACTAATATCCTAACTAAAACAAACAATTGGGTTTATAGCCCAATAAATAGAATATTTAACAATAACTAAATCAAGCTCAATAAATAAAACCTAATTAAGATACCTCAACTAAAATTTCAAAAAAATCAAGCCAAAAAACATAAGCTAAAGTCCAATATCTCAACAATTTAGGTTACCATTCATCATCTATAATCATACAAGTACATATATAATATTTCAAGTCCAATACCTCCACCACATTATCTGTACGTAAACATTTTATTTTATGTTAAGTTTCATTTTTTTTTACTTTTTCTTTAAACTCCTTGAAGTTTATTAGTGCTTCAGATTTTTCATCTATAAAGTTTATCTAGACATTTTTGAAGAAGTCATCAACAAATATGATCATATATTGAAAATCAATAACTGACAGTTGCTTGACTTTCCCATGAAGAAGTCATCAATGAATATAATAATATATTAAAGTCACTGACTGACAATTGCTTGCCTTTCCTAAACACGTTTGAATGTATGAGCTCAAAAGGCAATTTCACTTTGAAGGTTGACTCTTTATATGGTAGTTGATATGCCTTTCCATATTGGAATCCAACAAAGACTGAGTCTTCTTAAACTTCTAACAAGGGAAGACCTTTAAGCAGTGTCTTCTTTATCATTGTGGCCCCCTGACATCGCGGCGGCCTTAAAAATAAATCTTGATTATGGAAAAAGAACAGATTATCTGGCATCTGGTTCTTTTAGGGAAAAATATCTTATTTAAGGAGTCGCCACCTAGTATTACGGTCACTAGGAACCCTAACTGGTCAACAGAGATTCAATGGCTCGGAATTGATTACATAAAAATGAAGATATTATCACCCCTTAAACATTCTGCCTGAGGCAGACTGCATTACTGATTTTGTCTTAAATTACTAAATGTTTATTAGTTTATGCTATGATAATTTATTCACAATATTCCTGACTCTGGCGCCAATGAATATTCAATAAAATAAATTTTATTTTTTTTCACGCATGCACATATTTTTAATTTTTCTTGCTAAATAAAATAAAATATAACAAATAAAAATAATATAAATTTAAACCAGTATTTTATTCCCGACTCTGGCGTCAGTGAATAAACTAATAAATTTACATTATTTTTATTCATGCATACACGTACTTTTTTTATTTTTTTATATTTTTCTATTTTTCTATTTTTTTCTGTATTAAAAGAAATAGAATTTTTATTTATTTATGTTGCATGGTCTAAAAAAAAAGGTTGGGTCACTGGTCCAAACCAGTGACCCGGCAGACCACTGTTACATGCATGCGTGAATCACTTCACGCATGCATGCAACAGTAACAGGTAATTAATTTACCAAAAGAAGGAAAGCTGAACTTACCTGGCAAGGCTGAGGGAGACGGTGCCCACGACTGGCGATTCAGCTCGCTGTTCACGGCGGAGAAGAAACTTCTCACAATTGAGGAGCCGGTGGACGCTGGCCTCGAGAGCACGGTGGGGGAAAGAGCTGTTAGGGCTGGTGTAGCTGCGGGGTGAAGGTGAAGACGATGTCGATGGTGATGGAGGCTTGCCCAACCGCTGCTACTTCCTCCTTTGTTTCTGTTTTTCTGTGTCTTCTCGAGACCTTCCTTTCCTAAGTTGTTGCTTGTGTTATTATTGGAAGACGAAGACGATGGCCGATAGTGATGGAGGTATGAACCCACGAGCTGGGGGTTCTTCTCCTGTGTTTTTTGTTGTTGTTCGTCTCTATCCCCCCCTCTTTCTATCTTCTTGCTCTCGTTCTCTCTATTTTCCTGCGTTTTTTCTTTTCCTCGTCTGCCCTTTTTCCCCAGTTTTTCTTCCTTCTGTTCATGGCTTTTTTTCTTTAGCCTCCTGTGTTTCTTTGAGAAGAAACAAAGGAACGAAAGTCTGTTTTCTTTTTTCTCTAGTCTCTCCCGGTTCTGTGGTTCCTTCCCCCTCGGTTTTTTCTATTTTCTTGCCCTCGGATCTACTCTTTCTTTTTTCTTTTTAGTCTCCTCTGTTTTTTTTAGAAGAAACAGAGGAACGAAAGTCTGTTTTTTTTCTAGTCTTTCCTGGTTATGTGATTCCTTCCCCTCTAGCCTCCTCCTATTTTTTGTGGCCTTTCATTCTCTGGCTTTTATAGCCAGAGAACAATGTTGTTTCATCCATTGATTGCAGGTGTAATGGTGGCGGCGGGCGACTGAACCGTTGAGGAAGATGAACAGTGTCTAGAAACGGCATCGTTTTTGTGTTTAATGGTTATTTTCATTTTGGCCCTTGAAGTTTTAAAAGTTTTGTAATTAAGCCCTCGTTTAAACTGTAATTGGCCCCCTGCATTTGTGCGCCATTTTCAATGTAGTCCTTGGATTTTAATTTTGCAATTTTGACCCCCAATTAACCCCAAACTTTGCTATTTCTTCAATTAAGTCCCTGATTTCATTAATTTAATTAAATCCAAGTCCAATTAAGTCTCAAAACTTATCAATTATCCAATTAAACCATTTATTTGATTAATTAAATTAATTCCAAGCTTAATTAAGTCTCAAAACTTATCAATTCTCCAATTAAACCCTTGATTGGATTAATTAAATTAATTTCAAGCTCAATTAAGTCTCAAAACTTATCAATTCACCAATTAAACCATTGTTGGATTAATTAGATTAATTCTAAAGTTTAATTAAACCTCAAAACTTCCAATCATATTGCCCTTAACCCAAATTTTAATTCATTCTTCATTTATTTCATTTTACTTGTTTTTCATCATTATTATTTTTTCATCATCATTTTTTTTATCCTTTTCAGTAAATAAAATAATAATAATAATTAAAATAAAAGAGTCAAAAATTGAGTTATGACAATCATCACCTTCATCTTATTATAACATACATGTCCAAATCAAGCATGTCATAAATCCATGGTCTTGTTTTTTCTCGTCTTGTCTACATATGTTGTTTGTGTTGACATCACATATACAAACTCAAGCCTTCCTCCATCTATAATTGTCTCTCTTGTAGGTTTCAAGTTTTGATTTACATTGATATCATTTGGATCAAAGACTGCATAGTTTTCATCAACTGTGAGTTGCAAGAATGATATAAGATTTTTTTTTTCATTCCTAGCATGTGAAGAACATTTCATGGCTCCACTTTATGTGTGATAAATCGAGATGTAACCAGTGTTTGAATGATATAGGTGATCGACAACCCTAAATCATTTGTCGTTACAACCACCCATCTATCTTTATATTAAAAAATATTCTTTGATTTTTCTTTTTCTTCAGTTATGTGATGAGAGCACCCCGAATCCACAATCTAATCATTTTCATAATTTATTAATTTATCACTTACCACTACAAGTGTCGTCTCTTTTTTTGCTCGATAATTAATATCCTCTAATTATATTATCCTATTGTGAAAGATCATTTTTAGTAAAAATGGCAACATTACCCTCAATTCATCTAAATTTGTAGTCTCTAACAAAGAGGTAATTCCTTTTATAATTATAGCATTGATTGTTTCATTGCCAATATTTCTTATCATCAACGTTTTCACATGGGCATGCTCCCTCTCATTGGAAGCTTTTTCCACAGTCTTTTTTGCCAATCTCTTTGGCGTTGTTGTTTTTGTGAAGCCCTTTGTGTTACTAAAAATGGATTTAAAAAAAAAACAATTAGCATGTTTTTTTATATATTGATAAAATAACACGATTTAAAAAAAAATAGTGAAATAATACAGTTTGTACATGTCATGATTGGAAAACATAACACTCAAGCTTCTCGTTATTCAGAATCACAACATCTTAAAAAATAGTGAAATGGACTGCACATAAGAAGACAGAAGAGGGAAAAATAAAGAACGAGACCTAGAGGCACACCAAAGCTCCAATTATGACACCACCGATACCATTAGAAAAATCTTGACGGGACGAATCAACAACACCAAAAAGAGTTATCAATGATGAATTGAGTATGTCACACTTGTCTTCCAAAGGTGTCGTTGGATTCGTTTCATCTAAATTTCAATGAGGAGAAATGAGAGAAAAAATAAAAAAATAAAAAAAGACCCTGAAAGTGCAACAAAGCTTCAATTACAATACTATCAGTCCCATAAAAAAGATTTCAACAAGAAAATTTAACGACGCTACAGAAAGTCATTAGACTTGAGTGGGCCACGTTTGTCATTAAAGGAAAGTAAGTCACTTGCCATCTTTGGACGGCAAGTGTGGTACACTTGAGTCACTATTGGTGACCTTTTTTGATGTCATTAAATTCATCTCGTTGAGATATCTCTAATAATACTAGTGATGTTTTGATTAAAGCTTTGGTAAACCTTTAGGATCTTTTTTTATTTTTTTTCATTTCTCCTCGTGTGTAGCTCTTTTTATAATATTTATTTTAAAATGCCACGATTCAGAATAATGAGAAGTTTGAATATCATGTTTCTCAATTATAATATATATAAACTATATTATTTAACTGATTTTTTTAAAAATATTTTATTTCACAAATATTTTTTTAAAAAAAAATGGTAATAAGTAAAAAAAAAGCCCTGAAAAAACTTGTTCATCATTCATCGAGACTTTAGACATGTTTGTCTAGAGCCTTTTGATTGGCCAAGATATTCTCCATCCTAGTAAAAGTTGGCTCTTTTGCTCATCCTCGGGTTGCCGTAATGATATCGCTAGCCTTAACCCATGGATAACAATTCTCCTCATCCTTGCCTCTGATATTGCATGTCGAGGATCTAATTTCAAAATTTCTTCACAAAGATATTTCACTTCAGAAAAGCAATGCCTCACTGTCATGTCTTTTTGGGAGATGGGCAAAAGCTCGTTCTCCAATCTTTGGAGCTTTGCATCTTTCGTCGTACCGCCAGAGTGTCCCATGCCTCCTTGGGTGTCTTCACATTTTTTATTCGCTGCAATAATTCTTCTTCAATGGTTAGAAAGAGAACGTTGTGGCCTTACCAGCTTTGATCTTCCATTTCTTTAGCTCTACCATGTCCGTTAGTGGTATGGCACTGCTACCATCAACATTATCTCAGAGATACTTGCCGAGCAGGTAGAACTGCATATGAACCAGAAATGTCTGCCGTGATGACTTGGTGTGCCCGACACTGTGCTAAGTAAATCTGGTCTCCGACCAGTTAACTTCACAGTCCCCGAAGGTAGAGATCGATTTTGGAGCAAACTGATGTGTTTTTTTATTTTTAGATTATTATGGGTGTTCGGTTAGCTTGTGTGTACTCCGACTAATTTCACGGATATTAAAATTAATAACTATATAAGCTTTCAATGATCCTAAAATTTATGAAACTCGAATTATTCATCTATCTTATGTTTTTTTTTTTCATGACTAGTGACTGCAATTTTATGGTGAGATTTCCACAATAATTATAACTCTCAAGTATATTTGTTAAATTTAATTGAATGACTAACTCTCTTTGTTTTTACATTTTAAAAATATTTTTAAAAAAAACTTTAAAATCTTTTATTTTTTTATATTTTAAATTAATATTTTTTTACTATTTTAAATCATTTTGATGTACTAATATTAAAAATATTTTAAAAAAAAATATTATTTTGATATATTTTCAAATGAAAAACACTTTAAAAAATAACCGCAACCACACTTTCAAATAGACTCTAACGGGTCTCGATGAAAGATAAGCAAACGTTTATTTTATTAAAGTGTTGACAAAATCAGGATATATTTGTTTAAGTTTATTGAGTTATTGGAATATAGATTTGATGTTGTAAATATTTTTTTTAATTTAATTTAAAATAAAACTCAATTAATGGATAAGAATAACCTTTAAATCCTAAAACATTGTTGTAATAAGTAATCTCATTTTTTCAATCTCGTATCAAAAACAACTTGAAAAAAAAGTTTTACACAAAATATGGATTGATTTGTACACAAAATAGAATTACAAAAGTGTTATTCCATTGAATAATTCTTTTTAAAGAACAAAATTCCTTTAATTTTGAAACTACTTTTAATACTTTATGCATTCCCTCAAAATAAAGTCAATCATCGAGGAGCTTGTACAGCAAATATCAACAAATAACTACTTTTTATGGGTATGTGTGTATATATATAGTTGTGATTATTTTAAAAAAAAAATATTAAAAATTATATTAAAAAACTTTTATTTAAAAAAATTAATTTATCAAAATTAAAAAAATTAAAAAAAATGAAATTTTTCAAAAACCTTTATAAAGCACGAAAAGAAACAATTGCATCATATTCAACCAACTCACTGAAACACAGTCAGAGTGAACATGGCGATCCATCTACCTAATCGACAGCTATTCATCGACGGAGAATGGAGAGAAACCGTTTTCAAAAAACGCATCCCCGTTATCAACCCTGCCACTGAACAGATCATCGGTCAGTTTACTCACTCAGTATATATCCGCATGTGTGTGTTTTGCTGGGTTAAAACGTTCATTTATGTCACTAATGAATTTTTTTTCTTGCTTTAAATTTGTGGGCTCTTGTTATTTTAGCTGTTCAGTGATCTTGAATCTCATAAAAGACTTGCAACCTTGAAAATATTTGATCTTTATGGTTTTGTGGAACATGGTACTTGTTCAGGTGATATACCAGCAGCCACTGCAGAAGATGTGGAGATTGCAGTTGAAGCAGCTAAGAAAGCATTTTCTAGGAACAAAGGCAAAGATTGGTCCTCCGCGTCAGGTGCTTATCGTGCCAAGTATTTGCGTGCTATTGCTGCTAAGGTACAGTTTAATTTGCAGTTTTGCTGATTTTTTTTGTCACTCGCAACTCCCAAGATATATTACTACTTAATAATCTTGGATTTATTTTCCTACCTTGCAGTTTGCTTGGATTCATCAGTTTATTTTGCAGTTAGTTATCCGTTGGCGTGCAATTAATTTCTGAATTGTTTAATTTTCTCTGTGATTGTGAGCGTTCATTGTTGTGAATTTTTTTCTCTGTGATTGTGCACATTCATTGTTTTGAATTTCTTCTCTATAGCTATTTGTTTTGCTTATGTGTCTCCGCTTTACTTCTGATCACTATATATGTTCTTAAGAAATTTTCGTCATTTATCAGGTTAATGTTGTGTGCAATTACAAAGGTTATGTTCTGTCATTTAGTAGTGTTTGGAGTCAAAATCTGAGAGGGATGGTTTCTTGGATTACTAAATAAGAAGCTCACATTTTTTATATTCAAAAATTTAATGACAAATGGTGTGTGTCAAATATGGAACCCGTTTTTCTTTCTAATGGAGTATGAGATAATCATTTGTTATTGAAGTTTTTTTCTGCAATTATATCAATAATTTTCTTAATGTTGGCCATTGAACTTCCCTGCTTGTCCCGGGTTCCAACTCCTATTTATCTTTGTTTGTGTGCAGATAACAGAGAGGAAATCAGAGCTAGGAAAACTTGAAGCAATTGATAGTGGAAAACCTCTAGATGAAGCACTGTGGGACATGGTATGCTTGTGGCACTATCGAGATATTGAGTTGAGTATTATGTGCATTGTCTTATGTGGGAATTCTTGTTGTCCAGGATGATGTTGCAGGATGTTTTGAGTACTATGCGGACCTTGCTGAAGGCTTAGATACAAAGCAGAAAGCTCCTGTTTCTCTTCCTATGGAAACATTTAAGAGCTTTGTTCTTAAAGAACCACTTGGGGTTGTTGCTCTGATCACTCCATGGTACCTGATGCATCACTGTGTGATACATTTATGCCTGTTTCTTTCTTTCTTATGTAATGTTTACCTTCTTGTAATTAAATTTTTCTGGCTTGGGCGTGTCAAATGTTTTAAAATGAATCGTTACCAGTAAGCTCTACATTTTTTTCAGCTACACCAATGTCAATGAACGTAGCACTGTAAAAAAAGCACATCATGGTTTTTGTATTATAGGAAATTAGGAAGCTGGAAGAAAGAATTGTGTGGATCTGAGAAGATCTATTCATTGCATGGAAAAAATATATAAAATGAAGTGTGACTTATTAATTTCTTAGCATGTTCAAGAGCCTGGAGCTTCTAACTTTTCCATAATCTTTATCTTGCTAATAAAATGCCTTTATGAGTTGAGACCACTGGTGCCATCATAGTTTTTTAAGTACTATGTTGTTTTGATAGTAATCATTCTCTTAAAATTGTTCAGTTGAAGTCTATGCAAGAGAGTGGTTTCTTTAATTCTGCAGAATATTTTTTGAAGAGTCTGCTTTCCATTATTAGATTTCAGTTGTGAATTATTTCTATCCAAGTCTTGGAGCAACCTTTTACAGTTCTCCATTGAATTTGTTGTCGCAATCTAACTCTCACTTCTCCTGAGATGCAATGTGTTGTTGCAGTTATACTGGCTGCTTGTAGTTGCACTTGAACTCTACTTTCTATGCTATCTGGAATGCTGTAGTCTGGGTTACAACTTGTAACTTTATAATTGTCACCTAGATGTCGACTTGCTAAATTCACAATGCAAGCAACCATGGTTTTAGTTCCTCTCTGAAGTTATTTTTGTGCTTTCCAATTTATTTTACAATCATCGATGAGGACTGGTCAAAATCCTTTTTGGTGAAGAAATGAGACATCTGTAAAATACATTTTGCTCCATTGCTACCATCATTATTTGCTACTTCATTATTATGTCTTAGTTTTATATCTTACCTAATTCCTTGATCCCATTCTTGAGTTTATGAAGATCTCTAATGTGATGGTATGGTGTCTCTAGGGGTCATGTTGGCTGTCAGTTTTTGTTTTTTGGGACTCTCTTCATTTGTTACTTCTAAATTCTAATAATAAACCAGATGTTATAGAAACTAACTATTTCTTGTCTCTTTTATTGAAGGAATTACCCACTATTGTTGGCTACATGGAAAGTGGCTCCAGCCCTGGCCGCAGGGTGCACTGCAATACTGAAGCCTTCTGAACTGGCATCTGTGTATGTCTGTGCCCTTAATTTATTGGAGCTTGCATAAATTCTGGTAGTGGTTGGCCACGTTTCATGTCATTTATGATGTTTCTGATTTCAGGACTTGTTTGGAGCTGGGTGAAGTGTGTAGGGAGGTTGGTCTTCCTCCTGGTGTCCTCAATATTTTAACTGGGTTGGGCACTGAAGCAGGTGCTCCTTTGGCATCTCATCCCCATGTTGACAAGGTTCAGTATTCTGTTATTATTTTCTTGTTGGACACCTTTTCAAGTCAGATATTGATGAGTACTACTTTTGGGTTTTATATCTACCTTGCTTTAATTGCTAATAAGTTGCTGACAGGTTGCATTTACTGGGAGCACTGCTACAGGGAGCAGGATAATGGCATCTGCAGCTCAAATGGTCAAGGTATGTCTTGTGCTGAACAATTTTTTGTCACTTATTATATGCTGCTTGCTGATTTGTGCCTAACCACTGCTTGTGAATTGTAATATCTTGTCAGCCTGTTTCAATGGAGCTAGGTGGGAAAAGCCCAATCATTGTTTTTGAGGATGTTGATCTTGATAAGGGTTGGTTCCCTCTTAGCATTCCTTGTTTTTTACTCTATAAAGATTTTTTTTTCAATAATACATAGGGGAAGCAAGTATGTGATCATGCAGGTGTTTCTATTAATAGTAGATTATTTGCTTTCTTCCAGCGGCTGAGTGGACCCTCTTTGGTTGCTTTTGGACAAATGGCCAGATATGCAGTGCAACATCCCGTCTTTTAGTGCATGTAAGTGTGATGCCCTCTGTGCTTAATATGCATGTCAAATCACTTTCATCTTGTGAGGCCAAAGTTGGGATTTTATATGTTAGCAATACCTTTACCACTTTCATCTTGTGCACGTTCCAACACCTTCCCCTTGCAGTTTACAGCTTATGCTCTGGGTTGATTTTCCATGCCTTGAAAAGCAGAATTGAACTAAAGATTCCTTTTAGCTACACCCAGAACTAGTAAGACCCTGTAAAATGAATTTAGCTTCTTGAAATAGAGAAGCAGCGCTGACCCTGCTCCAAACTCCAAGCCAACAGCCTTAAAAGAGTTTTATAAATGATCCTTTGGAGCTGTTAAGATTACCAAAAACCAAAGCTAGCTAAGAGTAACCAAATTTTGGAGTTTGTGACCAAGTCAAAGCATGAAAAGAAACCCTATATTGCTGCTATCCAAACATTAAAACAACGTTGTAAGGTACATGTGTCTTTGTCAAATGAGCTATCAAACCTTCTCAAAAGGCAAGTCTTTAAAAGTTCCCTCCAAGTCAGAGATTGCTGGTGTCTGGGGTCACTATAAAACATTAACAGCGGCGGCTAATCTTCTTCATCTTCGAAGATTAATTGAAAATTCAGCTGTTTCTTCAAGAAAATGGTATTCCCCAAGGACAATAAATACAACTTTAATACAACTTTCCTAATCTTGTAACTGTAAATGAGTGACTTGCCTGCAACAGCTTATCCACTTAAAAGCTTGGATTTACTATGAGTGAGAAAATGGGATAAGAAATGTTTGGCTATTTGTATCCATCAGTGCATAGTTTATCAAATGATATGTTTTTCTTAAAATGTGTTAGCCTTGTAAAAATTTAAGATTTTATTCGCTTTAATATTTCAGGAAAGCATTGCATCAGAATTTTTGGACAAGCTTGTCAAATGGACCAAAAAAATTAAAATTTCTGATCCTTTCGAAGAGGGTTGCAGGCTTGGCCCACTTGTCAGTGGAGAGCAGGCAAGTATTTTTTTAAATCCTACATTTTCCATTTCTCTTTGTTGGTTCAGTTGGGATGATATTTCGTTACAAAGTTAACTTTTCTACTATGTTTTGTAAGTAGGCAAGTATTTGTTAAAATATCATTGTTTCAATTAATATCTAATTCGCAGTTCAACTTGTGATCTCAAATAGTTACATTATATATATGTATTTTCTTTTCTTTTCTGAACAATTAACTCTTCTTGGTGAACTAAACCTGCTAATTTAATTATTTACTTCATTGCTGCAGTATGATAAAATATTAAATTTCATTGCAACCGCCAAGAGTGAAGGTGCAACCATTTTGAGTGGTGGGGATCGTCCCAAGGTATGTATATTTCCTGCTTTTGGTGGGATTGCTCTGTCTCTATATCTCTCGGGGTGTTGGAGTGATTTTTAAAAATATGTTGTCAGCATTTAAACAAGGGATTCTTTGTTGAACCAACCATCATCATTGATGTAACGACCTCCATGCAAATCTGGAGAGAAGAAGTTTTCGGGCCTGTTCTATGTGTTAAAACATTTAGTACTGAAGATGAAGCCATCGATTTGGCAAATGACACCCAGTAAGTTTATTCTTGTATCTCAATAAAGACATTGAACGTGTCTGAATACTTGGATTGGATATTATCTTCATCATCTTTGTTGTTGCTTCCTTTGTTGTTTTTTTTTCCTCTGATCTGCTCGGTTCTTGTATGTTTTATTCTGACTTTCTATGGATGTCCCACAGTTATGGCTTAGGAGCTGCTGTTATATCAAATGATCCAGAGAGGTGTGATCGTGTAGCCAAGGTGAGACTTGAACTAACAATTAATCATGTGTAAATAACACACCAATATCTGTTCAGAGGGATTATTTACTTTTTGAGATAAATTTTCTTCCTCTACTTCCATTTTGCAGGCTTTCCGGGCAGGTATTGTCTGGGTCAATTGCTCACAGCCATGCTTCTGTCAAGCTCCATGGGGAGGCATTAAGCGCAGTGGTTTTGGGCGTGAATTAGGAGAATGGTAAGAACCTAATTTCCTTAAAAAGATATGCAAGAGACTATTTTTTATCAGCTAAATCCAAACGATTAGAATTTTATGAATACATAACCAACATTTTCCCTCTATTTTTGCATAATGGAGAATTTTTTGGTTATGATGTAAACTGTCTGCAGCCTTTTTTCTCCCCTCGATAAATTATTGAAATTACTCTAGATTGGCATCAACTTAGTGCTGATTCTGACTCCTTTTGCTATCCTTTTTCTCTCAGGGGACTTGAAAACTACTTAAGTGTGAAGCAGGTAACTCGATATATCTCTGAAGAACCATGGGGTTGGTACCAGGCTCCCTCAAAGCTATAATAGCAAGTTTTCTGAAAATGAAAATGCGGAACAGCAGTTATAGTAAAATGATAGAAATGTGTGTCATTTAATGAACTCGAATTGTGTACTGAATTGAAACTTTGAGCAGAATAAGAAATGTTTCACCAAACTAGATTGTTGTCTTGTATGGTTTAAATAATATTACCCGTTCCTGCTATATCTTCCATGCGTTGCCTTTGCTGGTCCTTGCCATGAACTACTGGTGACCCTGTAAAAAACCTGGAGCATATATTGGTTTAAATGGGCATTTACTAATGATTCATTTTTAATTTTTAGGGGAAGCATTCAGGAACCAACCTAATAGCTGATTATAGTTGGTTATGTGTCTTGTAATGCAACCGTGACTTGCTTGTTTAATCGTTTGAGGTCAACCAAAGTTGACGCCTGGAGAAACCTGCGGCAACTTGGTTTTGTCAACTGGCAACATGATTAGCATTTTGATCCTGCTTTCCAAATCATAAGAGCAAGAAAATCAAGGTTGACACCGGGAGAAATCTGCGGCTACTGAACTCTGCAATCAGAAACTCTCTGGAGTCAGATCCACTGCCTCAGACTTCTGCATCCTGCTAGCAGTAGTGGAGGTTTTCTTGCCCGATCGAGATCCTGCCACGAACAGGCTGCTATGCCTCTTATTTAGAGCCTATTCTCGTCATCCATAGGTGTAAGCTATCTATCTCTCTACCCATGCTATCTGACTCTTGAGGATGAGTTAGCACCATGTGGGATGTCAATGTATGACAGCCAAAATCCCAACTTAACCCTCGCACCTCCTCCAGAAAACCTGTTTCATTTGACAGAACTAAAATTCTCACACTGCAATTTCTTTTCGAACAATGATATGGATGTGCCCTTATCTGCACCTCACATGGTTCATATGAGATCCTGTTAACGCTGCTAGTTAACTGCAGTACTTTACTCATCAACGCAGATCACAAACATGCTGGCAGGCACCACGCACAGCCTAAATGAATGCAGTCGCGACTGAACTTACAAGTACATTTCCCCAACGTGACTGATTTACTAGCCTTGGATTGGAAGGCATGCCTGAAATTGCACAGGCCTCACGTTTTGCTTCCTTTAGGAAGCAAGTTTACGCAAGATACGTGCTTCATGGATGGCCAGGCCCATGTAAATAAATTAAACCTGTCAACTGGGGACATACCATATTTATACATGAATGTATGCGTGGCTGACATGATTACCAGATCAGAATTCTGAGCCCCGTGGGCACCTTATCTCCATGAATAAA
>Ga0325414_1000298_pt1 | contig 37216 bp, 32 predicted proteins | sample PopdelMetagenome_8_FD_206183 | JGI IMG/M metagenome (GOLD analysis project Ga0325414, IMG submission 206183) | Populus deltoides microbial communities from Bellville, Georgia, United States - Leaf-PdKOR-R3 | ecosystem: Host-associated > Plants > Phyllosphere > Phylloplane/Leaf | place: USA... | reverse complement strand
AAATTAAAAGAAAAAATTATTCTGATTTATGAGAAGATGCACAGTACAATTTGCTATGTCAAAACATCATTTGTTTTAGTGTATTATTAATTAATAATGATGAAGATTGTGAGGAAAAGAGGGAAAGGCACACGTCAACTCTTGCTTAGTCAACTTTAATTGTTGTATTAAAGAATCCTACACTTGTTGCAAGTAACAATAATGAAACATTAAGAAACTGGGATGGGAAAGGAAGAGTGACAGACAGGATATAATAGTTCTGCCCAAAATGAAAAGGAGATAACAGTGACAGGTTATTCTGCGCAACTTCCTTTTGGTTTCCATTTTAGTATTGACAATGAAGTTTGGATTTTGATATGCTTTGCAGAGAGAGAGAGAGATTTCCAAGAACTAGATAGGAGGTCGCTGTGAGGGTGTATGGCAAATAGACCAACAATCCCACCGATCAGGTCAAAGTCAAAGTCAAGTAAAAAAAGCTCCCCGTAGTTACTGTGGTCCATGCGCCGTGGATTGATCTGGAATAGCTTGTGCAGTGAACCCATGAGCATTGTTCTTTGCACGTCTCCTCCACGCCCGTATTTTCCCCTGAGAATCCTATCACCGTAATTATAACAAAGGACCGACAGATTGGACTGAAACTGATGCTACAATTGGCTTGTGAAATGATAGCCAAAATGATCGATTCAGATTTATATATAGCAGTCCATGGGCTCCAGATATTTTATTAAGCCTGGCATTGTTATTACTTATTAGTAATGCAAAAGAGAAGATCCTTGTAAAATGCCAAAATGTCAGGAAAAACGATGGGTTGAGAACATACTTCCAGCCAAGTTCTTTCTCAGCTTTCTCTGTGGGAGCATAAACGTTTGGAGCATTGCCAGGCTTTCTTGGGCATAACTTGACAGGGATTTTCTGAAAACAGAATTTATAGTGAATACTCTGACTAGCTGCATTTCTTTAAGAGAAGGAATGACAAGTGAGGAGAAGGAACAGTCACCTTGTCAGAAGCTTTTTCAAATGCGCCATTACCATCCTTTGTGGGATAGTCATGACCGCATACATTAAGCTCAGGAAATCTGCCACCAGGTACCGGGCAGGTGATTGTTTGGGATACCCTTGGAATCTTCACCAAGTCTACCACTCTCATGAGCTCCAAGCAGGGTTGGAGTATCTGAGTAAAATGATACTCCATTCTGGTTCTGCCTTTTGAATATCTTGAGCAATTTCTTCAAGGAAAATACAAAAATGTATCATCCAATCGGCCTGACGAGCGCATTCACAACTCGATCGACATGGTAAAACTTGGCTTGATTTTTTTAGAAAAAAATAAAAAATAACATTAATAAAAAAATATTAAAATAATGTTTTGAATTGATTCTTGTCTAACACATTATTATGCCCAACTCAAAACCTATATCATGAATATGACCGAGATTAATAACTTTGTTTTATTTTATTTAATCATACTATAAAAAGAAATATACCATAGCAGGAAAACAAAATTATGAAAAAAAAATTTGAAATTGTATTTTACTTATATATATATAATTAAAAAATATCAGGATATTTTTAATTAAAAAACTAATTTTCAGTTGGTACCGTTACAAAAGATAATAAAAGAAAGTATTCAAAAGATCGGCATTAAAAAAAAGATAAGCTTCATGCTTAGAATCAATTTACAAAAGCATTCTTCAGGAGATGGATTCATGTACACGAAATCTTACAGCTCTTTAAGGAGAGACAATTCAGTTCCAGCCAGAACTTGTGACCCGTCAATGGAGGATCAAGGAATTAGAGTTCACTCGAGCTAGGGCTGAATCTTTTTGTATACGGGATTTCATTGACAATCCCGAAGAGTTTCTGGTTGTATATAAAGGGACTCTTGCCTTTGAAGACCATAGTGGAGAGCCAGTTGGTGGATTTGATGAGCGATCTCCACTTCTATAATTTATCAAAAGATTTTAATGCATATTTTACACAGTTCTTCTCACCTTGCTGCCACTCGTGCCTTTTATAGGATTTTCCAAAGACGTGCCCAAGCTACTGTCTAAGAGCACGTTTGAGAAAACGGTTGTAGCTACGGTTGTATTTTTAAAAAATTTAAAATTTTTTTTGCTAAAATTTAATATGATTTGTATGTTTTGGATCGTTTTGATGTGTTGATGTCAAAAATAATTTTTTTAAAATAAAAAAAATATTATTTACATGTATTTTGACACGAAAAATTATTTGAAAAGCACCCGTAATCACACTGTCAAACACACTTTAAAACTACTAGTATTTACAAGAAAGGCCACTGTCTAATGGGCCTCTCGTCTTTGGGACCAATAGGGTCCTTTCCTTTCCTCTCCTCCCTACTTTGTTATTCCGCTCCTCTTCTCCTTTGTTGCTATCTGGTTGGGCTTTATGGGGTTGTTCGGTTTTGACCGTTATTGGGCCTGCATGGGCCTTCTTCTCTTCTCCATTTGCCGCTCCTTGGTTTGGCATTGTTGGGCTCGACTAGACCTTTTGCTATTTAAAATGTTTCCAATTTCACGGGGAGAAGCCCCTGGATCAGGATGATGGTGGTGTTTTCAAACTAGATTTATGGTAATAATGGTATAGTTCATTCAAGCTGGAATGCTTGCCCTATACTGTGAGTCATAGCAATTTTTTTCTAACGTAAAATAAAATGTTCAAGCTAGTATTTTTAAATAAATAAGATTAATTTATTACCCAAGTAATTTAAAGAGACCACATGTACCATCAAAACAACGACTCAAAAAACAAATAAAAAATACCATGAATAGATTTTTCTATATTTATATTTGATTAATTAATTTAATTTAATTTTAAAACAAAATTTATTTTAAAAAGTTAAATTTAATAAGACTAAATAAAAAAAATCTAAGATAAGCCATGTCATTTTCAAAATCATTAAAAAAAATCCACAAAAAACTTTTTAAAAATGAAACACAATATCCAACTACATAAACACCGAATGATGAAGGTAAAAAAAAAAAAGCTTAAGAAAAACAAGTAAAATCTGATGAACCTTTTAAACTCGGGTTAATTTATTAAAACTGTAATCCATTAAATATTAAATTCAGACTCAATTAAGAAGCTTAATACCTATCAATATTGGGGATGAAATTGATAAAAAAAAAATTCAAATTTTAAAACTTTTCAAGGCAAAAAATAATAATAAGGATCAAATTTAATAGAAAAAACTCATAGAGAATGAAATTGTTAAAAAAAATCAATTTTAAAAACCATCTCAAGAAAAAAAAAGCAATAAAAACAATGGAGGTCCAATATGACAAATGAATAAATTTAAGGTGATGAAATTAAATAAAAAATTCAAATGTTATAAATTATTCAAAATAAAATAAAAAATAATCAAAGAAAATGAACCAAATTTAGAGAGAAAATATATGAGAGAGTTGCTTTAAGAAATTGGAGTGCCAACGTGAAAATTTGAGCGGGAGGGGGAAAAGGAAAAAAAACAAAGGTTGTTGCTTCATCAAACTAGAAGCTTGTCAATGACATGCACATCCCAAGTCATGGAGGGGCTGCTAAAACGATTTAGATGTCGCTTAATAAATCAGCTTTTAACCATCGGATAGAGTCACATACGCCGTCTGAAATGCACAGACACTCTTTATGCGTTGTGACCCTTTTTTACATAGTTTTCATCTTTAGTAAATGACCAAATCAACTCTAGTAGAACCTGATAACTACAAAAAAATAAAACCAATCTGAAGAGATAAAAAGCCCTAAAAAGCTTCTTTTTCCTTGTTTTCATTTTACTGTGCTAAAAAAAAAACTAAAAAACCCTTGAATGCTAGTTCAAGCGAAGGTTAGATAAGTAAATTTCATGTACCAAGAAAAGATAAAAAAATCAATTACCCGCAATTAATTTGCAAATTATCAATGTGTCGCATGAAAATGATAGTAAAACCCCTACTAGCCAGGTTATTGTTTTTTTGGAATGAGAGGCAAAAGGGTACACTTATGCCTCTTGGATTGAAGAATAGTGTTCCACTTATGTCTCTTGGACATAGTTATTAAACCCGTTCCGGAGGTTGACCCGGCCAAGAGATCGGGTCTCGGGTTTTATGGGTCAATCCGGAAATTCACTGGTTTTTTTTTTCTTTTGAAAGCTAATGACAACACCTAAGAAAATTAATATTTCCACAACAACTTTGTAATTTACCTTTCCCAGCCAAATAGTTCCAAAAACTACGGGGAATGCCCTATATTGCAATTTAATATATTTCCTGGTTAACTAAAAATTTTGAAGGAAAGACACACAAAACCTAAACTTTTCCCCGTCTCTACCAAATAAAACAACAAGCCGTCACTCCCCCTGCTTTTATATTTTCTCTTCCAAAACCAACCTCTTCCACTTTCCTACCTAATCTCTCTTTATTCTGGCGTATAAATGAAGGGATCGAAGAGATTATAGCAGATTATGTTCACCAAGAAATGACTCGAAATTGGATCTCCCAAAACCAGCCACCACTTCCCTTTTTGCTTGGCCACCAAAACAGCTGCCATGAGTGACTGACTATCAAAAATTGGAAGATAAAAGACATTCTCTTTCCTTCTTTCTTCACTCTCGTTCTAGAAGGCATTCCGTCAAGCAGCATGAGATGAAGACTCCGACCACAACTTCCCTCATCCTTCTCTCAGTCATCCCTCTGGTTTTTTGGCCAAAACTAGAGAACCCCTCCTTCTTCTTTCTTAGCCGCCTCTGTCTCTTGGCCAAACCAGAACCGCCGCCCACTAAAACAAGAGACCAGCCCAACTAGGCTCTCCTTTGACCAGCCTCCAACAACAGCATCCCTTACTCTCCTTTCCTCTCTGCTGCTGCTAACAACAACTCATTGTAGAGAAAATGATGAAATAAGAAGGGAGGCCGAAGGACATAACCACATTTGAAAAGGGAAAAAAAACCGGGTCTTGTCCGGGTTTGCCTGGGTCATGGGTCGACCCGCCGGGTCGACCGGGTTTTGCCAGGTTATTGCACCAGCCAGTCTTTTAACAAACCCGAACTGATCCAGGTCTTGGGTCGACCAGCCAGACCGATCCTGGTTTAATAACTATGCTCTTGGATTTAATTTAATAAAACTTTATCTAGAAAAAAATATATTATTGGAGGACTACTACTTTAATTTATTTTATTATTATTATTATTATTATTATTATATAGCAAATTAGCAGATAAGGTCTGATTGAGCAGCTTGTCTGTCATGTTTAATAAATTTAGGTGTGGGTGTGGTGGATCTACTAGTAACCTATGGTGATTATTACACTTGAAGTGTTGTTGGTTTGGTGGACAGCATATAAAGCCTTGAAATCCCTTCACCTTTTTCTCCCCCAATTCCCTCTGTCATTTATCATTACACTCCACTTGTACTTTTTATCTGGGAAAGATCCTGTGAATGCTAACGTTATATATACACAGACACGCACACGCAGAGTGTTTCAAGAGAAGAGAGTTGTTAACACTTAACACGATTACTTACCACTAGAAGACATAATCATACACAAAAATAAATAACGTTAAAAATACCCCAAAAAAAGCAAAAGCAAAAGAATCTTCCATGAAAACTCAATTGCGTAAAGCATGACTATGGAATAAACGAAGCAAGTCGTTAAAGATAGCCTATAAGAAAAAATGAAAATCACATGCATCACATACCAGAGTTATTCTATGCTCCCTCGCACCAAGATTGACCCAATCAACACCAAATTACATCATCGTATCAATGGAAATCTACCACGGTCATGATTTCAAGCACCAAGTTACTATCACGCATCACGAGTCTACTGCGGTCTTCCCTTTTTCCAATAATTAATCTCTCTCTCTCACTCTCTCTCTAAAATAAGCTTTTGTTTCTATTTTGCTCTCTGCCTACCTTTCTTTTTGTTTGTGACTTTTCAGCTTCTCTTCTCTTCTTTCTTTTATTCTGTCCGAAGCTAACTGACTGTAAGTTTATATATTTTCACGTACACTGTAAGTACAAAGACTAAAGCTTCTGCCTTCCAATTTCGAGCTTGAATTTATTTCTTTCTTTTTTTGAGCTTAAAAGGACTGTCTCTTAGGTGAATTTTGATGTTTCAAGAGTTTCTATGTTTCTTTCAAGTGAATTTGGAGATGGGTTTTTAATTTTAAGCATGGTTGTTTCGTATATTTTGCTCTTTAGTTTTTTTTTTTGGTTAGTTTGTGATGTTCAAAAAGTTAGGACATTTAGATCTGGTGTTGATAGATTGTGTTTTGGGTTGCTAAGGTTGAGGAGGCGATGTTAGTCTGTTTTGAAAACTGGGGCATTGAAGAACGGATCTAATTCAATAACAGTTGTTGAGTGCATGCCAAGGTCTTTGTGGTAGTGTGAAAATGGTGTCTTTGTCTTCTTGAATTTTGTTGAATTTGACCTGGAGTGGACTATAACTGTATTAGAATTCAAGATTTTCTCTTCCAGTGTGGATTAGACATTAGTTAGGGGATAAAATGAGGGGCCAAGGTGATAATTTCCACTTGTAAAAGAAGCGCACAAGAGACTAAGAGTTGCAAATCATACACGTGGTATGACCACGGTGATCAGAGGAATTTATTCATGAATTTGGAATCAACTCATCAAGGATTGATGTCAAGATAAGAGTTAAATCGTTAAAATTGTCATAACAGTCGATGCATACAGGTACTTAAAAGTCATCATGCCCACATTTTAAACATGGAGTTTGGTTCCACAAACAAACGGGGAATTTTCCGCCATGCTGTTTTTACTGATTATGGAATTCTGTGCCTTGTTTTTTTCTTTTCATTTTTGAATGTGATTTTAGTTCTGGATTTTATGCTTGGGCAGGTATCTTTGCATAGCTGCTGATAACGAAACGCTAATACAAGTTTATATTCCAACTCATCAGATTGACATTCCCAAGCTGTGCCATTTTCTGTGCTCCTTTTATGGGGTTTTTTTGCCGGCAAAGCAATTATGTTAAGTATATTTGTTGCATTCATGGCAACTAAGTTGGTGCAAATGTGAGAGATCGTGAAGATCTTTAGTTGGAATTTGCTGTCATTTCGTCAATTGTTGAAATAAATATGCGCTCGTGGTGGGGGAAGTCTTCATCCAAAGAGGAAAATAAGAAAGCAAACAAGGAAAGTTTCATTGATACAATAAATAGGAAATTGAAGATTACATCAGAAGAAAAGAGCAATGGTAAATCAGGAGGATCTTGGAGAAGTTGTAAAGATACTCTTTCAGAAAGGGGCTCTTTATCCCGTGTCCCATCAAGATCACCATCACTTTCCTCACATGTATCACGTTGTCAAAGTTTTGCTGAAAGGCCTCAGGCTCAACCACTTCCACTTCCACTTCCACCTCAACTTCCAGGGGTGTGCCATACTAGCATTGGGCACAGTGATTCTGGAATTGGTGCTTCAGTGAAACCAGGATTGGAAGGAGGTGCCAAGCCGTTCCATCTTTTGCCCCTTCCACGACCAGGACATGTCCCTAATAGACTGGACCAAGCAGACACAGTGGGGGATATAGCCACTGCTTCCGTGTCCAGTGATAGCTCCATAGATAGTGATGACTTGTCTGAATCACGAGCCCTTAGCCCACTCACATCTGACTATGAAAATGGGAACAGAACTGCTGTGAACAGCCCTCCAAGGTTAGCTTCCATATGTGCCATTGAAAGTTTTAAAGTGTCTTTCCAGGTTTTGTTTTTATCTCTGACAAAATTTGTTCTTATGCCTGCTGAAGCATTATGCAACAGGATCAATCCCCAATTGTAAATAAAAAGAACTCAATAGAAACTTTGAAACCTGCTAATTTACCTGTAAATAATCAGATTCTGCCTACACCACCAAAACGGGCAATTTTTAGCTCTCAAGTGCAGAATTTACAGATTCCTCATCGAGGAGCATTCTTTAGTGCTCCAGACAGCTCATTGTCGAGTCCTAGAAGCCCAATGAGAGCATTTGGCACTGAGCAAGTTATCAACAATGGTTTCTGGGCAGGAAAGACCTACTCAGATATTGGTTTACTAGGATCTGGACAGTGCTCAAGTCCAGGTTCAGGTTATAATTCTGGGCAGAACTCGATAGGTGGAGATATGTCAGGACAGCTTCTTTGGCCAAACAGTAGATGCAGTCCTGAGTGTTCTCCATTACCTAGCCCCAGAATGACCAGCCCAGGTCCCAGCTCCAGAATACACAGTGGTGCTGTCACACCTCTGCACCATCGAGCTGTAGGGGTTACCATAGAGTCGCCTACAAGCTGTCCTGATGATGGAAAGCAACAAAGCCACCGCTTGCCTCTTCCCCCGATAACAACCTCTAACACCTGTCCCTTTTCTCCTACCTATTCAACTACAACATCTCCTTCAGTGCCTCGAAGTCCTAATAGGATGGAGAATCCAACAAGTCCTGGTTCACGCTGGAAGAAAGGTCGTTTACTTGGGAGAGGCAGTTTTGGAGATGTATATCTTGGGCTTAACAGGTCTGTACAAAGGTTATTGCTAAATTCTTTATTGTACAGACATGAGTGATTTAGCATCATAAAAACACAGAAAATTTATTCCATAAATGACAAGGTGGAGGAAGCAGATCCATTTAGTTTCCCAGTATGTTTGAGATTGAGACTAAATTGAGTTGAGTTGACATTGTTTCAGATTAGTTATGACCTGTGCAATTACAAAATATATGTTTTACTCCTGTGACATTTCACCTCTGTAAAACAACAGTCGATCTTTCATGGTTCTTTAACCATCTTCATCATTGTCATGTGTCAAGTGATATTTCAATCCTTCGTTTACTTCACAGTTGAACTAAAGATATGTCTCCTCCTCCTCCCTGCACAGCTCACACCCTCTTTAACTCATTCTGCATCCTCCTTGTGTGACTCGTTTGCAACAGTACCTCGTAGAGTTCCCATCTGCAGTTGTCATCGCTATCACCATCCTTGTCATTGTTATCATGCATTCAAATCTTATGTTTTTTATCATTTCATTTCATGATTAAACCGGAGATTCAATTATATTCTTGAACACGTATCTGTCACCACACTGAATTGAGTTATCAACCATTTGCCATACACATTATTTTATACATTTTGCATGTCTTGTTTATTTTTTTTTTTGTTTGGACCTTAGTGAAAGCGGTGAGTTGTGTACAATGAAGGAGGTAACTCTATTTTCAGATGATGCAAAATCAAAGGAAAGCGCACAGCAGCTGGGACAGGTAATGTTTTTTTTTCTTGTGTTATTTCATAAGTGGTTTAAGATTTCTTGTTGTTTGTCCTCTTCTCAGAACTTTTGAGGAAGATTTTATAGTTATTGATAACGTGTGCAGGAAATTATGCTTCTGAGTCGCTTAAGACATCCTAATATAGTGCAGTATTATGGATCTGAAACGGTAACATTTTTCATACCAGCTTTATGTTACCTCCTTAAAGATTCTTACATTCTGAATAATTTCATTTTACATGTTATTAATAAACTATTGATTTCTTATGTTCAACATTCCAAATTACTGAGACCCCAGGTATGTTACAGACTAGCAGTAATTTTAAGTAGACTATTTGTGATATTTTCTGGGATTTTTATAATTCCATTGTATCAATATTTTTTCATTTATGCCTTATGGCAGTGTGCTGTCTTTAGATACTTTATCAGATTAATGAATAAGATTTTGTTAACTGAATTGGTTTATTATTTCATAACAGGTGGAGGACAAATTATATATATACTTGGAGTATGTGTCCGGTGGCTCCATCTATAAACTTCTTCAAGAATATGGCCAATTCGGTGAAATAGCTATTCGTAGTTACACCCAACAAATCTTGAGTGGGCTTGCTTATTTGCATGCTAAAAAAACTGTCCATAGGTGAGCCTTATAATTGCTATCTCATGGCTTTAATATCGAACCATAATTTACTCTACTCTCTTATAAACATGACCATGTTAATGCCATAAGTTTCTATTGTGTTCAGAGACATTAAAGGAGCTAATATTCTGGTTGATCCCACTGGCCGTGTGAAACTGGCAGATTTTGGGATGGCAAAGCATGTAAGGATTTTATCTGGAATTTTATTTTCTCTAGTTACGCAAACCTGGAAAAATATGTTGACTGCCTTTGCCATTTGTTTAAACAATGCTAAACTCTGTTGGTTATGTAACCAAAGGAAATTAATTCTCTATAACTGCTATCTGTTTGGTTTAGTTGCAAAGCAAGAGCGAAATTTACTCTTATGCATATTAACCTACAGGCAATGTGCTGTAACCCATTTTAACTCTGTTGATCTCCAGATATCTGGGCAGTCTTGTCCATTTTCATTCAGAGGAAGCCCTTACTGGATGGCTCCTGAGGTCAGCCTTGGTCTATTGTCACTTTCTGAATTGACATTTCTTTGTGATGCTTTTAAGTAACACATTTCTTAAATTCATTAATTGTTTTCAGGTTATAAAGAATTCAAATGGTTGTAATCTTGCTGTTGATATATGGAGCCTAGGGTGCACTGTCTTGGAGATGGCAACAACAAAACCACCTTGGAGCCAGTATGAAGGGGTTAGTAAAATCGAAAGACAACAGCTTGAATTTTCTAGCCATACAACTTGTTTTGCAATTTGAATGACACTGCTTGCACATCTAGATATGTTTCTTGGTCAGATTGCTGTCATGCTAGAATTGATCTTATTTCTTACCCGCATTTTTCTTCGCTTCTTGAAAGGTTCCTGCTATGTTTAAGATTGGAAACAGCAAGGAACTTCCAGAAATCCCTGATCATCTTCCAGATGATGGAAAGGATTTTGTGCGGCAATGTTTGCAACGGAACCCATCAGATCGCCCAACAGCTGCTCAACTTTTGGATCACCTTTTTGTGAAAAATATTGCTTCCATGGAGAGGCCATTTGTTTCCATTGAGCCTTCAGAAGAACTGCCTCCATTTATGAATTCAGGAAGATCAATGGTATTAGGATTTTTTCTTAGTGCCTGTTATGATATTAAGTATTGCAATTTTTTTTCTCACAGATTATATTAGATAAGTGGAAGTTCTATTGCTACTGTTTATGGAACTTAAATATTTTTTTAAAAAAACAAAAGACTTCATCTCATAAAAAGAATAAAATATACAGAGGAAGTCAGGAGAATAAGCCATCTTCTAAACTAAGAAACAGAGCAGAACTAAACTATGATAATAAGCATCCCAAACTCATGGTACTTCAATATTGGATGGCAGTTAAGTAAATGACTGGATGAATGTGTTAATTGGGAGTTAGTAGCTATATGTTTAGTTTTATCTTATGCACAGAAACTTAGATGGCTAGTATATGTGATCTTGTCTTATCTTGTTCATGTTTTGCTTGCTAATGCTACCATTATGTATTTTGTTTTCTTCGTGATGCACTATATGGAATAATTCCTTTCACTTTGCCTGACTTATCTGTTGTGGCCTTGATGATGTTTCTTGAATTGACTGATGGGTTGAAATTTTGGAACTTCCAATAGGGAACTGGACCTGCAAGACATGTTTCAGGCTTTGACTCAGACGGGATTGCTATCCATCAATCTAGAGGGTCAAAATTTGGTTCAGGGTTTAGGTCCCTCTTCTCTCCCTCCCTCCCTCCCTCCCTTCCTCCCCCACCTTTCCACCCACACACTCACACACACGTGTACACTTGCCCTTCGTTGTTCTCTGCACCATTGCATATGAAGGATTGTCTGATGAAGTTTGTCTAATGTGTTGGTAGGATTACTGGCATGTCTAGTTCTGTCTTATCTGAAGACTGACTAATACTGCACAATGCATTTCAGCTAGAGATTTTTCAACAAGGCACAGAAAAAAATATTGTGTCAGTTATCGTGTTTGAAATTCAATGACTTGCTATGGGAGCAGTGTTGAAGGAAGTCAGTGTTCAAAGACCTCTTTTTTCTAGTCATCTTCTCCCTCAACTTGCATGAAATGAGTTGGATGCATTATTACAATTTTTTTTAGATCGGATGTTATTATCACCTAGTACAACTGCCAGCAATAAATCATCCTGCGTTCTTTGTTCTGTCAATAACTTTTAATGTGAAGACATCTTTCAATGGTTTTGCTCTGTACCTGTAACATTTTGTCCTCATTGCCCTGAGGTGCATTTGAAATTTGAAGCTGCATGTTAGCATTTGCTGTATTGAGGGCAGAAATCCTTGTTCTTTAGCTAGTTTTCTTCTTCTTATTATTAATTCGATCTTTTTTCCTATTTCAGTAATGTCTATACAATGAAGAACTCGTCATGCCCATTGTCTCCTGTTGGAAGCCCTCTTCTCCATTCAAGGTCACCGCTGAATTTGAGTGGAAGGATGTCTCCATCTCCTATATCTAGCCCTCATACTGCATCTGGTTCATCCACACCTCTCACTGGTGGGTGTGGCGCCATCCCATTTCATCACGCAAAGCAGCCCATTACTTGCTTGCAAGAAAGCATAGGAATGATCCCTAGGTCCCAAAGTAGTTTCTATCCCAATAGCAGTAGCCCTTATCAGGAGCCAAAGCCTGATCTATTTCGAGGTGTGTCACAAGCCTCTTGTGTTTTCCGGGAAATAATTTCTTCAGAATACAGTGCTCTTGGAAATCAGTTGGGACAGCCTGAACTCTATGATAGGCACCCTGTTTTAGCTGATCGCGTGTCCCAGCAGCTCCTAAGGGATCATATGAAATTGAAGCCCTCCCTGGACCTAAATCCTAACTCATCAATTATTGGCCACTCCAACGGAATCTAAAGTCTAAACTATGCATGAATCCATCCATTATCAGAAAAGGTTTTCTTGGCACTGTAACTCCTGATGCTTCCTTTATTTTTTTCATTTTAATCAAGGGGAGACAAATCATATCCGTGTGCTAAAAATAAAGACTGGACAAGTGATCCTAGTTGGTCAGATCTTTTGGAAGCTTCAAGGGCTGGAGAGATTTCTTGGAAATTGCCTCAGAGCTTTGTTTCATAGTTCTTATGGCAAGCAATCAGTTAGCTTAGATATGGGAGGACTCAAGTATGGAAATTTGGTAGCACTTGCAAACTGTTCTGCTTGTGTTGGTGATTGAAGTTCTTTACCTGGCAGCTATATACTTTACTGAAGCCACTAACTCTTTTTTTACTCGCAACTTTGCTGGCCAAAATTCGTGTGCAAACTCTTTAGTGTATGAAGATTTTGATTATGCCGAGAAAATTGCCTTCTGAGCTCCCATATTCATCAGCTCCTTACAATCAAGTGTATAACTGCTAGTATATAGAACCGAGATTTATTATACTTGGAATGCAAAGATAGAAAGGGCTACTACCATTTGTGGATTTCATAGCTTTTATCTCCCTCATACTATTTTTTGGTTGGAAGGGTGTGGTGGGAGTTGAAAACAAATATTGTACAGAAAGACGATACCAAGTTGGAAGTCCAGATTTTGTGAAGATGACAGTTGAGAATTTGCCAGGCTTGGCCTGTTTTTTTTTAATCAGTTTATAACAGCGCAGTGCAAAACTTATTGTGGGTTGCCCTGCTGATATTCTTCTATCTAATGTATACAGTTATACCTAGCATCAAATTGAAGAAATCTGATTCAACCTGTGCACTAGTGCAAAACAACCTGCATTTGTAAATTTTGGGAGCAGTAATGAGCCAGGTTTGTCTTTAAATCTAGTTCTGCCGCATCATGACTTGAACGGGGATGTATTTTTGAGCCAGTTTTGTATATCTTTTATAGCATCAAACCAAGCAAATTCTTTCATTTACTTAAAAAAAAAAAAATTGTTCAATGGACATTGAATGTCCACAAGAGTACAACTTCATTTACTGCCAAAAAAACTATGAAAGAATCCTGACTATTTTTTTTCAGTGATGATCAAGCTGAAATCCCAGAGCTTTTTGGCCAATTCTGCATCTTTGGCCTGGGAGCTTGGTTCTGCTATGTTACTGTCCATAAAATAGTTTCCACTCATCCCTTTAACTTGTGGATGCAATGCAATATAGCATGTAGTTGCTGCTCCCTGTAACCAGAGTCAAATGAAATGATTAAGCAACCAGGCCACATGGAGTTAATAATGAATTGTAAGTAGCAAACAGATTGATTGTTCAGACAACAATTTCATCATCGTTTTCCAATTTGCGTATTGAGATAAATTTCTGCGATGTGTTTCTCAGGACTATGAAGGCCATACCTGCTGAACATTTTTTGTCATGTATTTACCGAACAAGCTGAAAATAGCTGCATCGAGACCAATGGATGGGAAAGATATTAATAAAACCAGGCAATTTTCGGTACTGTGAATGAAAAAGAAGAAATACACAAAGCTGATTATAGTCAAAAGGTCCATGGCATAAGCAACAAATACAAGTCATTAAAGATTTTTCAAATGTTCTGTAAAATATGCAAGAAGACCAACAGTTCCATAATCCAACATCAGATTAATCAAATCCTGTAAAACAGTAAAAGTATGTTGTCAAAGCACAGAATATCAGAATGATCAAGTGAAAAGGCTTGAGAAAAGTCTACCATTAACAAAACCCTGGTGCCGCAGAAGATTGGTATGGATTGCTCCGGGATGTAGTGAATTAGCAGTTATCTCTTCCCCTTCTTCCTGTAAATTCAGGCGATAATGGACCGACAATTTTGTATTAGATTCTTCCTATCAGTATAATGTGATTACCACTCACATTTCAACTTAAGACATTTAATCTGTTCATATTTTGTGGTGGTAATCTTCAATACCAAACTGCTTAAATTGGTGACTCATGGTGTCTGATAAAGAAAGTAACTAGAGTACAGCAAAAAAAAAAAAAAAACCTTTATTGTGATACTGGGTAAACAAAATTAAGATAATTTTAGGACATATTATGCTTTAATTACCTTCAGCCGCCTTGCAAGCTCACTGGCGTGCAATATGTTAGCAAGCTTTGATTGTCCATAAGAAAACCAACTAATAGAATAGGAAATTATCAGCCATCAGAAAGAGCAAGGAAGACAGAAACTGCTGATGCTCGATGAAGACATTGAACATTAGATGTAGAAACTTCAAACCATAGACACGAATATTCCTGCCATCAAGCTGTTACCTACCTCGCCTCGTTATAGATTTTATCGAAACAAATCCCTTCACGACTCACGATACGGTGACCTACTGATGATACATTAATGATCCTTCCTTCTTGCTTGCTTTTTTGTGCTGTGTTTTTCATGATCTCCAATAAAAGGTTTGTCAACAGAAAATGACCTGAAAATCGCAGTATTTCAACCCCAATTTGGAATATCAACACATAAAATATTGTGACCGAATGTTTCAATGTTTAAAAGTCAGAGAACATACCTATATGGTTGGTTGCAAATAACAGCTCCATGTTATCTTGAGAAAGCTTGGAAGGAGATGACAGAACCCCTGCATTATTACTTCAAACAGGAAAGGAAAATATTACTCTTCGCAAGAAAGCTATAATATGCCTGTGAACATGAATTCTATTGCTAGCATAACAGTAGCATTCAACTGACTGGTGACAAAGTTGCTATTGGATAAGATAAAAACTGCATTTTAATTGCTTCAGCATTGCTTCCTTACATGAGAATGTTCAAAGGAAGACCCAAGGAAGTATATTCAGATGCGAAATTCCTCACTGATGCCATTGAGCTTAGGTCTAACTCCATGACATCAATCTTAGCTTTGGGGATTTCCTTGAGCATTGCTTCTTTGCCATTCCTACCAGCATCCAGATTCCGCACGGCCATAACTACATGGACACCACGCAGTGCAAGGACACGCGTTGTCTCTGCACCAATGCCACTTGATGCTCCTGGAAATTAACAACAGATAGTTCTTTCATTAATGCGAATCTTGATCTGAAGTTAAATTAAATTCATTAAGTGAAAACTGAAGTCCTGTCAACTCAAACATTCATAAAATTTTCCTACATGTATCCTTAGACTAAAATCTCTAGCAAGGGAACTAGGGCAGGGTATTTGGCTTAGCAAGAAAAGGAAGTAAAACCTGTAACAATGGCAGTAAGACCAGTTCCATCAATCCCTTGTGTAACTTCCTCCGCTGTAGAAGAGGCTGAGAACCCAGACGGCCCTTTCCATCCAAAAAGCCACATTCTGCTTATTCTAGTAATGAAATCACACCAAACTGTTATATTGAAAACTGCTCTGCAAAGCTACAATTTTTAGCATCAAATGATCTTCGGATTTATGTAACTAGCTTGACTTTTGACAGATTCAAATGATCCAACTACAAGCATCTTTAAGTACACACTATGCTTAATTAAACCCATTTCATGGGTCATCAGTTGTTGGGTCTTGATCAACAATACTAATGATTATCCAGCATAGATAAGCAAATTCATAACTGTCCAAAATAAGGCTCCACATCATTATACATACGAAAGACAAAAAAGTCGATATTGTCTAGGGCAACTTTTCCAATCAATTTTGTGCTGACAAATAAGACAGAAAACAAAATCTTCTCCTTGACAAGAAAATTTTGTTTAGCAGTACCGAAATATTCATTCAACTTTTCGATGGTAAAGTCCATTTCATTGAAAGATATGTTTTTTGTATGACATTGAACAACCTAATAGGGCTTCATAACTCCAGCTTAGCAAAGCCTTTGAATTCCAATCACTTAAATCCCACAATTTAAAAAAAAAAAAAAAAGGAAACGATGAATTCATGTAGAGCTCTTCGGTTTTGTGCATATCTTATACATTTGTTCTTTTTCAAAGAACTTTTTCGAAAAACTTTTTTTTTTATTTAAATTAATATGAGTGTTCGGGTTAGTTTACGTGTATTTTGATTAATTTTATGAATTTTAAAATTAAAATTATGTAAAATTTTAATAACTTTAAAAAAACTCAAATTTATAACTATTAGAAATAAATTCAAGAACACTGATTAATCTACCTCAAGATTAAAGCTTCCTTTCTTACCACTACACTAACACGCTAGCGGACTGCAATGAAAGCTTTTTCTTGCCTCATGAAAACTTTCAATTGAGAATTGAAAAAAATGATAGTGTATTTAATAAAATAAAATAAAAATTATATAACACAATAAATAGTAAAAAGAGTTAAGACTAACTAAAATTCAAGTAGGAAGCTAAAAAATATATATAGGGATTTGATCTTGTGACACTGGGTGCCTTCAATTTTTCTTTTTCTACGTCAATAAAAATAGATTTTAATCATAAATGCAATAATTTAAATTTCCTAGAAAAATGTAATTGTTAGTATAAATTATTTTTTATTAATGTATTTTCTAACAAAAAAAAATATCTTTCTTTAGATATGTTATTTATTGCATAGAAAATATTATACAATAAAATAAAAAGAAACACTATTTCACTGTAAAAATGGTGATTTTGTAATTATGTTTGGAATTTTGGCTATTTTAGAACTATAGCTGTGGCACAATTGTAAATTTCAACTTTATTTAGAAAACTAGTTTTTTTTTTTAATAAAAAAAATTTCTTTTTATACTTGATATATATATATATATATATATATATATATATATATATATATATATATATATATTATACTTGGCTATTTTAAATACTATAGCAAGTAGCGTTAATATATGTTTTATATATATATATAAAGGATGGTGGTAGATCTCGATAATCCAAGTCTCCAACTCACAATGCCTCATATTTAAACTCCAACACAAGCAAGAAGCATCGATTTAGTTTTAGTTTTCTTACATTAAGAGATTTCAGAGGAAGACCAGATTCAGCAAAAATAAATACCTTGTATTACCAATAACAACTTATAAAATTATAAATAATGTAACACATGAAAATCATAATATTCATTGTCTCATACTCTTTGTTCTTGTTCTCTTTGCTATACAATATCAAAGGGTCATTTGTTCTAATAAAAGACTTGCTTTATAGAAGTTCAAGGATCATCTTAATTCAATTTAGGCTCTATTTATTTGCTGGAAAGTAGTTTTTTTTGGAAAGTGAATTATTTTTCGATATTTGGTAGTGTAATGAAAAATAAGTTGGAAAATATTTTTCGGTGTTTGGTTATGTCATGGAAAATGAACTGGAAAATAACTTATTAATATTTTATTTTTGTAAAGTTTATTAAAATAACGAGGAACAAATCTTACAAATTAAAAAGTTGAATGAGAATGAAATTGAAAAAAAATAATTTCATAAATTATCTCAAATAAAATAAATAATAATCAAAATATTAGAGATCAAATCTAATAAAAAAAAGATAAAGAAATTAAAATAATAATAATTAACATTTTATAAATTATTTCAAATAAAATAAGTAACAATCAAAAGAATGATGACCAAATTTGATAGATAAAAAATTTCAATTAAAAAATAATAAGGGAAAAGCAAATAACAATTATAAAAATAAGAACCAAAGTTAATATAAAAATTAAATTCTAAGGGATGAAATTGAAAAATAAATATTCAAAACAAAATATATATATATATATATATATATATATATATAGCAATCAAAAATTTGAGGACCAGATTTGATATAATTAACAAATAATATGACATTTCTAAATTTTTCACAACTTCCGGAAAGTGTTTTCCGTCCAAAATAAAAAGAAAACATTTTCCTGAAAACCAAGCTAAATTTCTCTTTGACTGGAAAGTGTTTTTTATTGACCAGAAAGTATTTTCTGTTAACCAACTTTTCTAATAACAAACAAATACAAGAAAATTTAAAAAATAATTTTTCAAAAATTACTTTTCAAGAAACAAACATACCCTTAATAAAAATTCATTTAAAGTCTATTGACACTAGTCAAGGAAGGCATGACCCAATTTGAAATTCTTTAGAGTTCATCAAAAGTATATAAGCAAAATAACAGAGTAACATAGTTGGGTTGAAAATAATAAAAATATTAGAGGAAAACTGGGATTATTTGGGTATTATTCTATAAAGTTGTGTTTGATTAGTATCCCTAGATAAAAAGAACAAACATAAAAGAGAAATTGATCTTTAAAATTTTTTTTTAATATTAAACATTATCATAATTAAAATAAATTATATTTAAATAAAAATTTGATCTTGAAGACCAGTGGTTGCTATGTTTTTATGAAACCTAAAACCTTTTTATCCTGTATTAGAAAAAAAATAATTCTCTTATAGTTTATATAATAAAAAAATAAATAATTATATATATAAGCCAAAACAAAGTAGCTTTAGGTTTAAGTCACAGTACTCATGCGCTTGCTTGGCTCAGCCAGGGCTAAGTTTTGGGTATGAGCTTCAATCTTGAATTTGCATTTTACTTATTTACTTTAAATTTGAATTTTGTTATAAAATAATTATTTGTCCATAAAAAAATTATTTTTTACCAACTCATTAGTTTCTCTAGCTCATGAATGAATAAAGAGTCTAAATAATCTTCCTTTTTAATCTAAATAATTTTTTATTTGATGAAAAAAGTCCAAATTTAAAGGCAAAAACTAGCAAACTAATTTTGTATTATGACAATTAATTAAAAGTGATAGATGACAGGAATTCTACGTCAGTTTTGATTTCAAAATTCAATATAAAAAAAGGCATTAAAAAAAAGTGTTTTACATAGATTTTCAAACTTTCTTTACCTAAATATTTAGCTTACCTTCAATAGTTTTAAGCTTGTTTCCTTCCCTTTTTTTTCCTTCGACATTATAGTTTAGGTTGTGTTATTATAGAGAGAGATTTGAGTGATATTTCCTTGAGGTTATAGTCCTTATTTAAAAATGCAATTAAATAAAATGATATTTTTAGGGTGGTAGGAAGTTGATTTCATATATTTTGTTTACATAAATAATAAAACTTTAAAAATAAAAAATTAATCTTTAATAACAATTTTTTTAAACTAAATCTAGTTTTAAATTCCTCAACAAATAAGTAGCTTACATATATTATTTTTAGTTTAATCATGATAATTATCATTATATATGATAACATGCATGCCTGGCTGTAATTTTAAATATTTAATTTTATGTTTAGAATGCATAAGAAGTTTAGGGTTTAAATCTTTTTACAAGATATGGTTTTTTACCTTGTTTCATAAAATTGCATGTAATATAAAATAAATAATTATAGATAATGTTTGACATTGAAATTGCTTATAAATACATGAAAATAATATATTTTTAAAAAAAATTATTTTTAATATTAATATATCAAAACAAAACGATACAAAAATATATAAAAAAAAATTAATAAATTACAGTTTCTACAACACAAAAACATCCGTAGTCACTGGTCCAAATTTGAAACAACACATTTTACGTAAACAACATTGTTGAAATGAATAGATGAGGCATTCAAAACTAGAGAAATGATTTGGATAGCTGCCATGCACGTGGAACGATTTTATCCGTCCTGGTCTTCCCCGGATGGAGAGACAAGATCATTATAGGAGCTCAATTGTCTTTGTACAAACCACTCCTCTCTTTGTCAAGAAGGAATGCAGGTGCAAGCCCTAATCTCCCCGGTACTTGACAGGATATTTCCTGGAAAAATAATGCACACTCTTCACTCTTGTTAACTGATAATAAGCTCTAGGTTTATCTGAAGGGCCTGCAGTCTTGATACAGTATTTCCATGTTGAGCTTGACCGGCTGCTTTCTCACCAGCTTCCAAGTGGATGGGCAATAAACTACAAAATACTACAAACATAATTACACAGGAAATCTTATTTTTGCTAGTCCAATTCTGGACTACGTTGGAGAAGGACATGGGGGCATGGTCTTTGTGGTTCTCCTTGTGTCCACAAGACTCTGAGATCCTCTCTTTTCTTCCCTAAGGTCAGAAAAGTTCCTGCATCAACGCATGAGTTTTATTTATAGGGTCAAGTAAACACTAAACCATTTTGCATTTTCAGATTGTTTTCCACTCTTTCTGTGAAAAAGAATTTACCAAGGGTGAATGGGACGATATAGAGCAGTGCTGGCTGCCCATGGCCATCCATCAAGTTCAGTGCCACATAAGTAATGAGAAGACCTGCCACATTTCATGATTAAAAAGTGAACATGTAAGAGATAAGTTCTATTTCAAAATTCCAAAGTATATGAACAGCACAACAGTCCTCTTTATCCTTTCATTTTGAAATGCAATTTAGTGGTTCCAATAGAGAATGGAGACTAGTTTGATAATTCCATACCTAATCCGTAAGCAAGCATTGCCCATGGGAAGTACCAGCACAAAGGCTCTTATTTGCTGACCAATCATACCTGCAAGAACAATTGATTTTTTTTATTTTTATTTTTTTTTTTTGCATAGAAAATCTTGATGAAATTAAGAACTTTGCAAGCTGAAAAAGAAGCCCAAGACCAAAGGTGGAGCAGCATGCCTCATCGTTTTTCTACTTTAAAAACGCCAAGAGTGCTTATTGAAGTTCAATCAAAGGAGAGCTATTCTTTAGCTGCTGTTATCTTTCTGTTGTAACAAACTGTATTCAAATATTTGTTTTGATTGTAACTAGCTTGACCATATTTCGTGGGATATTCTTTGTAAACCGTTTGGGATGTTTATGATCTATATAAATCCCATTCAATGTGTTAATTAATATGATCATTTTTATTCAGCAATTACTTCTCTTAAGGTCTCACGGTGATATTTTGTTTATTTGGAGAAAAAAGACTCGGCAGATTTGGATTCTTATAACTTGGAGAGCTAGAACTACTGTTGCAAATATTCTTATAGCAACTTAGAGAGCTAGCAGCTAAAATAAGCATCAGAGGTTTGAAATAGAACGGAAGAAGAAAAGATATTGCAAGAAGGTGAAAGCCCCAATTCCGTGATCCAAATTGCTGTAACTGCATTTTTCCCTGCCTTTTTATCTATTTTTTATTTTAGAAAAGAACAGTTTGCAAAAAAGAATTCGTTGATCACAGAAATATAAAAAAATTATCTTAACCTAGAGGGAAATATGAGGAATAAACACCAGAGAATGCTAGCAAATATCGAGTTTACAAGTATACAAAGAAGCTAAGGGTATACTTCTTGCGAAGACATGCCAAAGAATCATGGAGTGGAGTGTAAACCTGAGGGAAAATGCTATCAGCAACCCAGGTAAAAGGATGTCGCCAAACCCTATGATGCTGTAACCACCCCAAGGATCAAACAAGCGTGGAATCTTTAACAGCATTGGGATACCATCCTCTCCACTTCTATCACCACGAGCCACCTAAGAAAAAAGATGTGACCAATCTTTATACTTCAGCAAGTGAACACGTTGATTATTGAAAGTCAACCAAAAGATGCATGTGATAGATAGTAAAATTACCAGAGGATTACTTACCACAATCATGATGCTTTCATGGAACAACTTCTTGGAAACAAACACCCAAAAGATGTCATACAAGAACGCACAACTGAGAAGAACAGTACCCACCTGATTTACAAACATTTTCACTCATTTCAGAAGAACCACTGAGTCACCAGAAATAGTATCTGTCCTAAAAATTTGCTCTATCTAAATCGACGCTAAGTGATACTAAACCTGGTAAAACTAGAACGAGTACAGTTGAAAGAATAAAAGGATTGCATCTTTATATGGAATTAAAGGAGATTTGAGCGATACTATCACAATGGCAACCAAAATATCCAACATGAAGGAAGTAATCGTGTGAGCATGTGCAGAGCAACACTAAAACAAAAGGGGTAATTGCTGGAGCTATTTGACTTAATAAAGATTGCCTATTTAGAAAGGTAATCCACTGCACACATACTAGGTTAAAAAAAAAAGCAATTAAGAAAGGATAAAAATGATGGGAAATAAAAAATCTAAGGGGCAGCCTATGCAGGCCCATTACTTGGTGCAACGGAAAAAGTTTTAAACTCACAACCACAAGGAACGATTCTTCCTCACACCCCGCCTTGGTGGGGGCAAAACTATTGCAATAACTTGTACTTATTAGCTTACTAGATTTTTTAAGAACATTACCTTGAGATTAGGTACATGGACAATTTGCAGAACAGTGATTATCAGTGCAATTCCCTGGTTTACAAACAAATAAAGGACAAAGGATTATTAGCTGAATTGCTCCACTTGACAACTTCACCCAAAATGAGATATACGAGATAGATTGCAAAAGGCCATAATGTATGCCGCTTATTATCCATTTCATTTTGGAGTCATTAATTATTAGCCGGATTGGAATGGAAAGTACAGTAGATGGCACTACTAAAGCAGCAACCAGAGAGAATTCTTTATAATCTTGATAATTGGAAACTTAAAAATTGCAGAAAGCATTAACCGATTTGGAAAGAAGGTGTCCTTACAAGTATATCTTGACCTATCCAGGCAAAGGAGAGATTGCGATGCATAGCCCAACCAACTGCAAATGCTATGCAGAATGGAGAAACAGCTAACGTTACGTATGAGAGAGCTCCAAAGTATGGTACTTTTATGTATGATTCTCCAGCATGCTTGAACCACCTGCACAATTATTGTTTTAGCTCCCGACCACTGAACTGGTAGAAAATACTTAGGTAATCTGACAGCAAGCATCCATGGATAACCAGCTCTATAAAAACTCCCAGCCAGTAACTTCAAATACTTAATAACTTTTCATATAATCCCTCCCTTAACAGCTGCATTTTATACAATAACATTTATAGCACTGGATTGTAATCAAAAATGAGCAAACAAAACTTCCTTAGGAGGGGGTGTGCAATTTTCACTGTTACACTACTTTTCTGGAAACCTACCAACAAATAGGAACTTTTAACCAAGTTCCCCAAATCAAAGATTAAAGAATAGTTATGAGCAACTGAAATATGGAACGTGGCTAGCAAGGAGTTTTAAAAGTGAAAAAATCTCAGTAACACAGTAAGTCATTTATAAATAAGAGACTGATTATATACCTTGACAATAAAGCAACCAGGCAAGTTTGCAAGCCCTGCAGATGCATGAAACTACATGCTTAAAATTGATTCCAGCAAAAGAAAAGGGAAAAAAAAAAAAGGAAAACATGAACAAACCTGTAACATTAGGATGTTCAGATGTCAAATAGTTTGATCACAGTTTGCATAACAATTACCACTTGTAAGCATGGTAATAATGCAAGTAGACATGTACATAAATGGTTAAGTATTTGCTCCTGGCACCACATTCATATCATGATTTCAGTGTCAAAAGGGAAAAGTCATACCTCCACACCACCTATGCAGAACAGGACCACCAAAAGCTCAATGAACCAATATGACATGAGTTCGTAAAGTATGACCAGGAAGCATGAAGCAATGACAACAAACAGGACAGCTGATGCTGTATTGATGTCTAGAACACTACTAACACCCACAGCTTTGTCATTTGGAACTTCATCCACAGCATCCTACATGAAGAAGACAGAATGATAAATCAGTAAGAAAGTAGAAGTTGTAAAGAAAAAAATAACCCTTTAAGAAGAAAGTGCTAAGATGATGCTATTTTGCAAATATTGTCCAAAAAATCACCTTCAATAGCTTGTCCTGTTCGGCAGCTGCTTCTCTGGCAGTCAACGCAGACCAATAAGAAGCGCACAAGATGTTACCAACAGCCATTAACCACAAAAAGACTTCGGCGACATCAACTAATGGTCGCTTTGGAGAGTAAAGCTGCACAGACACTGCAAACAGGCAATTATTTTTAGACAACTCTTCCACAAGAAGGAAACCGCCAATATATGTACGCAGCACATCAAAGCAGAAAAGTAGTCACCACCTAAACAAATGGACAAACATCTTCAAAAAAATGAAAAATTCAAAAGCAGGTAAGATCAAGTTAACAAATGAATTTGCATGTTACCCTGAAACCATGTGGACTATGGAAGAGAACTTACCTGATGTATTAGTCAATAGCATTTTTTCCAAGCTTGCACCTGCATCTTGTGGGAGTATAATAGCAGGTATGTGTATATCTAGATCAGTTTCATCTGGCTCACAGACCATCTTGTAAAGTTCTGTAGAGAAGGGAAACAAATTCCAGGCAAAATAAGCCATAGTGATAGAAATTGACAGTAAAGGACTTTATATTGGTTGTCATGACCAAGCAAGCATTGGTATAAGCAAATTGTGGGTAAATTCAAGAGAAGTTCCTCTTCCATGTCCATGAAGATTAAAAGGATGATGTGTTTAAAAGAGTTCAAAGAAGAATTTCACAGGCAAGTTCCTGGATGGAGTTCAAGCAGCTGTAAATGCAATCCTAACATACCTATTAAGTTAAAAATGGCAGATTTATTGGGCTTTGGGAATTAACAAAACAACAACCATAAAATGAGTGTAGCTAAAATGAAAAGGTTCAGACGGAAAAGGGATTGGACAGGATGGTGGAAAAAGATTCATATTCCCAATAGCATTAAGAATTAGCGTGTTTGATTGAGTGGACATCAGGGCTATTATCATTGTTTGCTGAGAGCTTCCATTAAGATCCCTACCGATAAGAAATGCATCAAATATAGCAGCAAATACACCAATTACCTTTTTGGTTATTTATAATGAGCACAGCTGAAGCACCAGCAGCTTCAGCATTATTTGCTTTGGTTGTGAACTTGCAGTGACCTCGGTGAACCATGATGACATCTCTATCAAGCTAACAAATTGAAAAACATCGACTTTAGTAAATGTCCACAGCAGATCGATGAATTATACAACTATGTTCAAATATCTTGAGCACATATAATATTCCTAAGTATAAACCTTGTGCTTAGGTGCACTACAACAATCTTGAGGGTCTGAAAGTTTAAGGCGAATTTGGTTTGCGTTTTTCTCTTTTGACACAATGGTAGTGCCAAATCTAGCACCCACGCCAACAAATTCAGCATCCTCTTCTCCACCGACCCAAGTTTGAACTTTTACCTAACAAAACCAGCCACTAAGTTAACAGATAAATAATATGAATTCAATCAGAGTCTAGAGCTAACTAAAGTACAATTGCAGACCCCATAAAATCTTATGAAGGCAACTTTCCGACAAAACCAGATAACAAACGGTTGGCTCCAATGGAATGACCTAAATCAAAAGAAAGGTTGACATTTCCATCATTAAATGCTTTTCCCAATTATAGCTCATAATATAAGTACATTTGATGTAACCTAAGAAACCCAAAAGAGAGCAGAAAAGAGAGAAAAAGACCAGTACTAAATTATGGTCATAAAAAGGAAAGAAACCATCTTCAAAACTTTACTTTTAAACTTTCCTAAAACATGCAAAACGAATTCAACCCTAGAGGGAAAATCAGGCACCAAATCCAAATACACAGAACCAAAACCTCAACAAGATCACAAATTTACAAACTCCAACTTTTGAGTGATCACATTACTAGCTCCAGATCACACAAAATTGTAAAACAGAAACAAAACAAAAAACATCAAAAACTTGTAATCATGTTAAAAAAAAATATAGTTAACAATAACCAATTAAAAATTTATACAATTTTAAGCTACAACTAAACCATAAAAAATACAAACAAAATACACATAATCCAAGCAACGAAAAGAGAAAAGAATCAAAACCCGGTTGAGAAACCATCAAAGCAAGAACTGGGTCGATATAAATAATCAGCATTTTAGATGTTACCATTTACCAAAACGAAGTCATTTTCACAGCCAGGCTTCTTGGGAGCTAAGTTATCATCATGGACTATATCTCCTGCTGTAACTGAAGATGGGTGACACACCAGTAAAATCACACCTGTTATAGTGATTATAGAGCACAGTTTTTTAAAATCCATGGATTGATTTTAAGCTATCTTTCTTGGCGTTCTCTTCTTTCCCTACTACATAAATAAAAATTTTGAGCAAGAGAGAGAAACAGAATCTTGTCTAGTTTTGTTCTGTGTTCTGTAGCCGTGGTACGTGCTGTTTTTGGAATTGCGTCCGTAATTATTTTTTTAAATATACTAAAATAATATTTTTTATTTTTAAAATTTTATTTTTAATATTAATAATTAAAAACAATCTAAAAATATAAAAATAATTAATTTAAAATAAAATAAAATCTCAAAAAAATCAAAAATACTTTTTTACCATGAAAATAAAAACACTCATAGTAAATAATAAAATAAAAAAAGAAGTGAGATCACAGACAAAGATCAAAACTACAATTAATATTCAACAATCATGATTAAAAAGATAATATTATTCTGATTTGTTTTATACAATTAGTAATCATGATACGAAATGCGTTTCATATACAGCCACCTTGGTATTTTTTGCTAAGTAGTAAGCCTAATTTTCCCCTTTTTTTTAATTTTCCACTTCGGTTTTAAATTTTTTGAAAAATAAAAATAAGAAGATTTCATTAATATATTAATAATATCCAGCCGGGGAAAATTTTTTAATTATTATATTAAAACTTCAATACATATTTGATTGATACAAGATTCAAAATTTTCAGAGAAACATTATTATCATATTTCAAATTATAATTAATTTTAAGTTTAATAACGTAAATGAAGTGAGAGAAAAAAATATTATTTCTATTTATTAAAAAAAACATTTTAAAACATAATATTCATTACATTACATAATAGCTCCAAAACATTATTCATTGCTTATTATTTTCTCTACGTGTTAATCTTAAAAAAATATAAAGTAAATAAATAGTATGAAAGCCCGTTGCTCAAATGAAAATGGTTTAAAATTCAATTTTTTTATATTTTTAGATTGTTTTAATATATTAATATGAAAAAATAATTTTAAAAAATAAAAAATATATATTATTTTAATATATTATAAATAAAAATATTTTAAAAAACAACTTACTGTTACTCTAATATTCTATTATGAAAAAGGAAGAAGCAGAAATGGCCTGGCTAGTCTTGAATTGTGCCCAATCACTTGGTGACTTGACGTGATTATCAATATTGATGTTAAACCTTTTACTTTCCGAGCCTAAGTGAAGGCAGATTTGATCCATCTTGTCACATAACTCAAGGTTTTGCTTGGCGGAGGAGAAAAAAGTATTTGCAGGTTTTTCAAGCTTCGAAAGAAACAGGACACCTCCCTGGTTATTCCCTTCACCTTCAACAGGCTAGAGAAAGTTGTAGTATTTTGCTGAATAAAGCTGGCACTAATTGATCAAATCCAAATGAAAACGAGATAAAATATTCCTATTGACCGACTATACATAGTTGCAGCATCCATGCAGCCTGTTTTTGAGAGGATGGCATTGAAGAAGAAATCAATCTCAAATATTCCGTTTTCTTGCCTAGTGAGTGTACTTGATGCATTGAAACTTCAGATACCCCCCATCATGGGAAACACAGATACAAAGTAAATTGAAAGAGCATCCCTCATCTCACTTGCGCCCATGTTGAAAACAATAAAAATCAAGTATCGAAACTAGGATCTTTGAAAATGTCAAGATAGTTCTCTCTTACATCTGGTAAGGATTGAAACCCGGCAAAAACAATATAGAGATGTTTGGAATCTTGTGATCCATAGTTGAGTGCAATTTTGTTTCCGGCTCATTATTCACCTCGAATGAAAACTATTTTGGGAATTGATAACCATCTTGGTATGACGTTAGTCTACCATCAGCTTTGTAACTAGAATGGTTGAGGAAGTTGTTGGCTATCAACTGTTCTGAGAAAGAGTAGCTTCCCCCTGGAAGCCTGACGGCTCCTCCATTCATGTTCAGACCTGGGGTGCCGCTTTCACGAGCTAGATTTTCCAAGCTGACTTGGGTTGGGATGTTAAAACTACTATTTGCAGCCTGAAGAAATGGAACTGGGAGTCCATTTCCAACAATTGATGACATGGTGCTGTTTTGGTTGAAGTAACTGACGTCTCTGGAACTCATTTGAGCAAAGCTTCTACTTCTTTCTTCTGGCTGCATGCCCTGAAAGTATCCATGATGACTGCTTGAACCTAGTATCAGATTCGATCTTTCTGAACTCATGCCTATTTGATTCCCAGCAAATCTTGGTTGAATAGAGTTCAATGAAGATGTATCAAACCTATGGTTTGCTTCAAGAGGCTTTGTTAACACAGTAGGCAGTGTTAAGTACATTGAAGAAGCTACCTGATTGGAGGAGCCAGTTGGAAACATTGGCTCGACAGTTAATGCCAGCCTTTCTCCTTTGTTCTTCTTGCCTGATGTCATGGATCCAATCGCTTGGGCATAAGCAGATTGATGTTCAGGTGCTTGATGGTGATTATTAGAATCAGTAATTTTTCTGCCTTTTGCAGACCTCTCTAAAGATCCACCATTGCATTGAGCTCTTATGCCCAACACAATACTCTTTGGCTTCTGCACTTGCACATTCTTATCTGAAGGACTAGGTTTAGAATTCATCTTGGCAGATAATGCCATTCTTTCTTCTCTTTCCTTCTCAGTTGTTGTCATGGGTACAATTGCTCGGCTAATATGACTATCCAATGTTAGACTGCAATTACTAGAATCAGTTGATTTATTGGTTTTGCCAAACCCTTCTGTAGACCCACCATTGCAATCTTGAGATCCTCTGCACAAACTGAAGGCATTTCGATGTTGCAGGAAAATGTTCTCCTGAAAATTCTTCTGATGATGCACTTCGGTACTGTTCTCGTGAAAGTTGATTAGGTTCTGCCTGTGGACATTCTCCGCAAACTTATTATGGGGCTGCGCTTGGCCATAGCCCTGAATGTTGTTTTGATGCTGGGCTGGCAAGTTCCCGAAAGTGTTTTGGTGCTGAACTTGTGCATTCTCCTCAAAGCTGGTTTGAAGCTGCAATTGAACTTTCTCTCCTCTAAAGCTGCCTTCTCTTGTTTCCAGCTCAGAAACAGTCTCCTCTTCCACCAATTTCTGCATTTCTTCCCTCATCCACTTCAACAAATTCTCTCTTGAAACTTTAAGATCCTCTAATAAAAAGTTCATGTACTTCTTAAGATCATCAAATACAGCTTGTTCATCAGTACTAGGTTTACTCTTCTTACGGCGGACTTCTCTGTGAGGGCCCTTCTTCTTTTCATTAGGAGTTGAATCATTCTTTTTACTCCTCCTTCTTCGGCCATTTTCAGCTTTCCCAGATTTCATTTGGTCTGAAATACCAGGATCACAGTTGCCAATCTGGTGCAATTTACTAGCATCACTAGTTTCATCATTATCAAATGAAATGAAGCTCGAGATCAGTTTGTGTTTTTTTAGAGCTGGTTCGCCACTTGGTTTTGAATCATTGCTTGAAGAATCAGAGTCATCGTCTTTCCTCCTAAACTCCCAGCATTGCTGCAGTTTCAGTTGCTGTGCCATTTTAGAAATGGGGGACATCATGAAAAACCAGAATTTCACTAACTCTGTACCATCAAATAACTTGGAAGATGTTGAATTATCAATGTTATTTTTTCATCCCCTGGAGGATCACAGCACCAATTCCTGCCCACGTAGCATCAAGACTCCATGATTTTCTGCGAAAGCTGCTAGACAATCAAACAGCCAACCGAACTTCGACTTCAACTCATTAAGCAGGAACCTGACTACATTGAAACTACTTCGAAGTGAAAACAAGTTTATCAAACAAAGAGCAACCAATAATCAAGGATTAATGAATTCAATGACTTCATGGATTCTCTGTACTTTCGAGATTTTGTAACGAGTGATGTGATGAAGACCTCTAGACATTAACTACAGGCTCAATATCTACAGAAACACAAACCCATGTGTAAAAGAAAGAGCACAATCTTGATCTTTAAAGGAACAAGTACATAGTTTCAAAATCCCCACCTCACTATGGCCTCAGATGAAAACCAGCAGAAAAGAAATCCAATTCCTGAACCTCAGATACCTTTCAATGAGGCAATAAAGTTCAAATAAAGGCACAAACTTGCATAGCAAACTGCTATTTTATAAAATCCATAATCAGAAAAAAAAATGCAGAATAATGCTTCATTCAGAGTTTCAAAAGAGAGAATAACATAGCATAACAAAACTTGTGAACAGATACTAATCAACTTATAGGATATATCTACCATCTTGTATGTTGGTCTCATAAACCCAAAAAACCAGAACAATGCAGAAAAGAGCTTCAAACAATTCCAAAATACAAATATAATGTACATAAAATCCACACAAAAAAAAAAACTGGATTCAAAGTCATTCTCTTTTTCATGATATTGCATACAGAAAGAAAAGAACAGAAAGCAAAAAAGAGCATTAACAAATAAAAAAGATTCGGAATAAAATCATCAGAGCACAAAGTAAAGAGTTTTTCATAGATGGACATAAACTCACCATGTAACAAGCCAAGAAGATGCTTCTCTCTCCCTCCCTCTCTCTGTCAAACATCAACCTCTAAGTCCCATTTCTTTCAGTAGAGCTGTTTTCACTGTGGCATTTATATCTCCACTCTCTCTCTCTTTAAAAGGCAAGAAAAGATATGTTTTTGTCTGTCTGTGTAGTGTTTCCATCTGTGCAGTGTGAGTGTGTTTTGCTGTTTATGGAAGTGAGTCAGTGAGTTGGGTGGTAAGTAGCAGAGAGAGTTATGGGTGGCATTTTAACCCCTTTTGTTACTTGTGGCTGGCCATTGTAAACTGTCTTGTTGAGAAAGAGATAAATTTGTCTTTCCATGTAAACAGGTTTCGTATCTCGAAGCCTTGTAACTTCCATGCCATAGTACTTACTTTCATCTTATGTTCACGTTACAGCTGTAAAGATTGATGGGATTTATGTATTTATTGATTATTTAAATAATTTGGCAATTATAGAGAAACCCATTTAATGTTTTCACTATATGGTGCGATCATGTTATAAATGGTTTCTGCGGACAAATTTAGAAACGGATAGCATGTTGAATCAAATATGGCTATGGAATGTTGTTTCTCCTCTTACTTTTCTTCAATCTGGAACTTACAAGAGCTGTAATTTGCAAATACTTACAGTTTCAGTATATATAAATAGAATAACATGGCGTAAATAGAGAATCGCCAAACGCATTTGCACCAAGGCATTAACTTTACATTAATATTATTAGAAGCTGTGAGAAATATCGAAGAAAGAAAAGTGAAATTTACCAATATATTTCTATATAGGGATTTTTTATTAATTTTTATAGATCATGGATTTGATTTTCTTTATTTCTTGTATCTGTCTTTTTTTATTCAAGTAAATTCCAAAAAATAACTAGTAAAATATCATTAATTACTTCTTAAATATCATAAAATTTCTTGTGATGAAGATGTGTCGAGCTAGAAATTATCGTTCGGAGCCAGGTTGAAGATGAAAAACAAATATATATTTTTGTCCACAGGTATAATTCAGCCAATTAAACTTGGAATCTCAAAACCTCCAAGGGCGATTATCAGTTGAGGAATTAGAGGGTAATTCTCATAACCCCTTTCCTTTTCCCTTCTATTCTTCTTGACTTTGCATTGCTTGAATAACAGGTTATCGAATCCTATTAGCAAAATGAAATAATTTGAATTTCCATGGAGACAACGATGATTGATGAGTACTAAATACATTTCTTGATACTACTTTAGCAAATAGTCCAATATAAAACAGACGTCTAAAATTAACAACAATCAAATCATTAAGGACACTTAAAAAGTGCACGGCCTTGTTCTGTCAGGATCATCATGGTGGGAAGACAGATCACATGCACTCTACCTCTATCAACCTTCGGGCATATATTCTGATAATTAATCATGAATATAACTTGAGCATTTGTTAATTTTCTGACAGTCACTGTATGATTGATGAGAAAAAAGTTTATTATCGGGATTAAGGAGTCGTGGCATGAAGTGAAGTGAAATTGCTTGGGAGAGACAAGGACCTTATCGTTTTTTTTTATCAGCAAACACTATGACTCGCTACGGTTCTACCATTAAATCTAGTAGCTTCTCACCTTCCCACACTGGCTCAAAAAAGAAGAGGAAACGGGCCATTGAAATGCACCACAATATCATCATATAGGATTCGAAACGTAGACAAAATCAATTTGGTATACTCAAAGGAACATCGAAGAATTCCTCGCGGATGGCATAAAATCAGTACTCTATGTCCACGCAGTCCTGCAATATGCTTACAAAATTGTGCTGATACTTCAGATTCCTATCCAACATGTTTACACCGCAGATTTTAGTTGCACAAAAGATCCGAAAAACCGGCAGGACAAAAAAATTATAGCTTTTACAAACTCATTTAAGGGATTGCACAGTGAAGATCTTACCAGTTACCTAACCCTCTCTGAAGGTTTCATCAAGAATTGCACCGTGGAGATCTTACCAGCCACAAAGCACTCTCTTCCTTTGGACAATTATCGTTAGGAATTGAAGAGGTATGCTCTTATACAAGAGGGAAAAAAAAAAAACAAAACCAAAACTACTGTTCCCTTCATCGCTTTGGATGGGCTCGATAATACCACTTCTCCTCTCTGAAACTAAATCAATGGCTTTCTGGTAACCTGTGGCAGCAGAGGTAAGTTAAAAAAAAAACGCATGAGATATATAAAAATGTTATTATCTTTTTCATATACTTCGAGTTCTGAACAATCACATGTGACAATCAATAAACAAGAGACCAAGAAAAAAAAATTTCTTCTGTTTTGGTTGTTACTCTGCACATGTCGCACAATCACATTGAGTGTTTGAGATCCTAATTGTTTGAATAATCCGTCTGATTACAAGCATTGAAATCAGAAAATATTTTAAGAGATGCAAGTTGGAATGAGACTCCCAAATGAACGCTTCCACATAGGCATGAAAGGAGGAAGAAATGTTGAACCATAAATCTAAATTTCTTTACACAATAGAATGGTACTTCCATGTCCCAGTAATCCACACAGTATCAGCAGCTTGTTTAAACAGGTTAGACAAATTTCACAATTGGTCCTTGACAATATGAGAACAATCAAGATTAAGCTGTGTTCTTATTAGTATGTCAAAATAACAGGGAATTAACTTACCGCCATGGGAATTCACTTGTGTCTATCCCAGCTTGGTGAAGCTCGTCAACATACTGCAATGCTTCCCTGCACTCTTCCCGGTCATCAAAGAATTCTTTTTTGTCACCTTCAATCTGATATGTTTCATGGCCTTTACCAGCAACAACCTGCAGTTTAGAGAATATTCAAGAGACAAAAATCAAATAAAATTACGGTGAGAATAATTTCGAGGAGACAATTCAGTTTTTCATTGAAATATACTGAACCATCTGTCCATAAATCTTCAAAAAGAGTAGTGAAATGGGTATAAACACTTACAACCATATCGCCTTCTTCACCCATGGCAACAGCACAACGGACAGCTACTCGTCTAATGTCATGCAAAAACAGACGATGGCCATTTGGAAGAGGAGGGTAGTAATCATTTTCCCCATGTTTCAAATATTCCTGCATTGACCATCCTACGCCAGCCAACATGTCATCCAATATGTCCACTGATGAAGATGAAACGAGTTAGTAATAACTTTTGCAAAGATGGCATTTTAGTTACGCAGTACAGTTCAACATGCATACATGGATCTTCACCCCTTGGATTGTCAGATGTCAGAATTGTCACGTCACTTTTATCTGTTGCAATTTTTGTCATTATTGGTCTCTTGCCTCTGTCTCTCTCTCCGCCACAACCAATAACTTCACAAAAAGCAAGAAGTTGATCAGGTTAACAATACTTACATTTCTTCATGAAACTCATCACTTCCCAGCTATCCCAACTGACATGGCAACTTTATTGAAGTGAATTGGCAATTTTTCTCTTCCAACAACAATCAGAACCTAATTCTAACTTGTCGAATGTTGGAGAAAATAATAAGATACCATGAACAGATCAGGACTAATGTCAATAGCTGGAGCTTCCAAATCCCAATTACATCTTGAATTCTCAGGATTATGATTATCTTCAGCAGTTTTGGACCTAAACAAAGGATCACTACTAAATCACTGTATTTGCACTGCCAGACTTGGGAGAATTATCCACGAATGGAAGAGAACATTTAGCTATGGCAAGATAGATGGTTGACATAAACTTAAATCAATATATCATCATTAAAGAATTAAGAGAATCAATACGACAAAGCATATTTCTAGCTTGAGAATTTCCTGTGCATATAATACTCAGCCTAGCTTTTATCGCTTCCTTATAGCAAATGGTCCAAGACTTTGTACAAGGAAAAAGACTTTAAAACGCCTTATCCAAGCATAAAGCTAGAATTATCACAAACTTAGAGAAGTAGCACTGAATGCATGATGAAGGTTAGGAGAAAGCAATAGAAACGCACCCGTGATAATTCTTTTAGGCCTAAGCTCCCTTACGGAATCAAGTAGTCTAGATAGGGCGTCAGGTGTATGAGCATAGTCCACAATCACCCCAAATGCCTGCTCCTCGTCAATTAACTCACACCTACCAGGTACTGCATCTATCTCTTCAATCCCTCTAACAATGTCTTCCAATGGTGCACCAACTGCAATCCCAACTGCCACAGCCGCAAGAATATTGTAGATATTGTGCTTCCCAAGCAATCCTGATGAAATCTCCAAAATACCATGGGGTGTATTAACCAAAACTTGTGTCTCAAACAGGGAGAGCTCAAACTTCAAGGGATGAACATCTGCATTTTTATTTTCCATAGCAAAGGTCACAACTGGCACCTCTTGGTTTCCTTGAGCAATAAAGAAAGGTGCATTTGGGTCATCAACGTTAACTACTTTCCTATGCCTTTCTGGATCCACCATCCGAGCAAACAACTTAGCCTTTGCATTCTTATACTCCTCTTCTGTCCCATGAAAATCTAAATGATCCCTCGTCAAATTGGTAAAAACAGCAATATCAAAATCAACTTCATCACACCTCCCTAGAGCCAGTCCCTGGGAAGTAGCCTCCATCACAACAGCTTCAGTTCCATTATGCAGCATCTTAGCCATCAAATTCTGAACCAAAATGGCACCTGGGATTGTGTTAGGTGCCTCCAGTTTATGATCCCCGTGTATATAATATGCCACCGTACTCAACATTCCAGTCCTCAACCCCATTGCCTCATACATCCCTTTAACCAAATTCGCTGTCGTAGTTTTCCCATTCGTCCCAGTTATCCCAATCACAGCCATATTCTTTGAAGGGAACTTATAAAATGCTGCAGCCAATGCAGGCAAAACTGCATTAGTATCCTCCACAATCACCAAAGCCTTACACCCCAAAGTCTCTTCAATATCAACCTCCTTGCTAGCCACAACCGCAACAGCACCTCTCTTATCAGCCTCGCTCAAATACAAATGTCCATCCGTCTTCATCCCCACACGACAAACAAACAAATCACCAGCACTCACCACTCTCGAATCATCCTGTATGCCAGTAATCTCCACCTCCAAATCCCCCAAAACCGAAACCGGCACCACTTTGCTTTCATCCAAAAGCTCAGCTAAACTCATCCTAAACTTTGGTTCCACAATATTCACCTTCACTTTCCCGATACTATCAAAATCCAAATCAAAACTCTTTTCATCCAAAGACGCCCCAGCATTGCTTTTTCCACTCTTTTCACCCGCACCCACATCAAACCCACTTGAACCATCTTCATCACTGTCAGTATCGATCACAGTCAACCCTGTTAGTTCATCAATCTCCTCCAAGTCCACCACCTCTTCAGGCTCTAACTCTTCAACACCTTCCATAACATCACTACTTCCTTTAATGTCTTTTGGTTTTAACAGTCCTTGTTTAACAAGTTCTTGTCTTTCCATAACGATAGCCTTATCAATCTCACCAAACAAATCATCACCGTCACTATTTAAGGAATTGGGATTTACCTCGGTATCTGCAATGGCTTTGAGAAACGTTGATTGGTTCTTTTTGAAGTCTTCTTCTTGAGCTTTTCTTGCTCTTGAAGCTTGGATATGAACTTGTTCCCATTTTGATACTCCATGTGCTGTATCTTCTGGTGCTTCAGGTGGGTCATTATCTGCTGTGTTTGGGTAGAATTTTCCATCTGGGCCAATAGCAAATAGCGAGTGTTTTGTGCCGTGGAGAGAAAGAAATGAAGGGGTTTTAGGGAGAGAAGGAAATAAATTGCGGGGTTTGAAGAAGGTTGGTTTTGGAGAGAGCAAGTTTGGGTTTTGAGAGAGAAATGTGTGCGATTGGAGAGTGAATGTGAAGGCCATTGATATGATGAGAGATAAAATGATAGTGGAAGGGGATAAGGGAGGTTTAGTGCTGAAAGGAAAAACGGTGCGCTTTCAGGTGAGAGCGAACAGTACAGTCTTTTTCTTCTTCTACTTCTTCTTTTTGGTTAAATTCGTTTTCTTTTATCTTATCCGATTCTTTTCTTCTTCTTTTT
>Ga0325414_1000297_pt1 | contig 37229 bp, 16 predicted proteins | sample PopdelMetagenome_8_FD_206183 | JGI IMG/M metagenome (GOLD analysis project Ga0325414, IMG submission 206183) | Populus deltoides microbial communities from Bellville, Georgia, United States - Leaf-PdKOR-R3 | ecosystem: Host-associated > Plants > Phyllosphere > Phylloplane/Leaf | place: USA... | reverse complement strand
GGTAAAATATTTACCGATAAAGTGGTAATCTCACACCAACGGATTTGGTCTGTTGGTAAAACTGTTAGATGTTGTAGTGGATGTCTGGTTGAAGTCCAAATATTGTGTGCCTACCATTGAAACACTATGACTCACCCTTGTATCTTGGATCAATGCTATAAGCATACCATAACTCAATTCTTATCAAGTCTATCAATTGTTCCAGCCTCCGACCACAAATGAGGATTGTTAGGAGGATGGCTGTAATTGTCTTTTTCATGTTTAGCAACCATGTTGGCATTATATATATCTATTAAAACAAAACAAAAAGTCAAAATCCAATTAAACCTTAAAAAAAAAAAACATTAGTAATACAATTATAACTATCCAAAAATACTTACAATGAAGTCTTTCATTCTATTATCGATAAACTTTTTCACCCTTTTTCTTTATCCTTTTTCCTTATATGAGTTTCCTCATATAACTCAATTGGAGTATGTTCGCACCAAAACTGTTTTTCCTGTACAATAAATAGTTTGCCGGAATACATCTTACATATAAGATCGTAACCCCAGATACTAAAAGAAAATTTTTTTTTTGGAATTTTTGAAATATTGGCCTAGTTCTCGTGACTTTAATAAACTAGTTATTAAAGCCAAAAAGCATGTTAATACATATTTTTGAATTTTTGTTGTATGAAAATATGATATGATTTTTTCTTTGAGATACTTGGCCGTATGCATGAAAACAAAAACATTTTTTTTCAATGTTTTTTATGAACATTAGGTATTTTAATACTGGATTTGTATCTTTACGGTATAAAAATATCAACCAATATTAAGCAAAATTCAGTAGAAAAATATGCAGGAAAATCACATATTTTTTTTTGAAATAATTTTTGAAGAAAATTTCCTTTTTTTTTACTTTCTTTCGGCTAGGCCCAACCCGGCCCATGTGGCTGGGCTGGACCCAGCCAGCCTAGCCTGGTCACTGACCCAAGCTAGTGACCCACTTAGGCCACGCACGCGTAAAAGTTTACGCGTGCATGAACAGTGCGAAGGTAATTAAATTACCTTCGCACTGTTCATACTCGTTCTTGCAGATAACAAGAACGCAAGCACAGAGTTACTATGCAATTAAAGAATGACGATTCTAGTATTGGCTTTCTTGCGTTTTCTTTTTGTTTTTCATGGACTAACATGCATCATTTTTACTGCAGGGACTGAGAAGGGAAGTGAACATACCAAGTTCAGGAGAGATGAAGACGATGGTGGTGCTGACCTCTTCTGCTGTCTGTGTTGTCTACTTCGCCGTTCGGTCTCTTCTTTTCTCTTCCTTTGCTCTTCTGTTCCTCTCCTTGTTCGGCCTTGCTTCGTGTTTAACTTTTTTTCTCTTGTATTTCCCTCTGTATTATTTCCTTTCTTTCCTCTTCTCTTCCTTACGCTCTCCCTCTCTCTGTTTTTCTCTGGCTTTATAGCTGAATAAATGCCATACATGTCAGTAACATATTGCATCGTGGTAGTTGAGGCTAATTGTTTCTTCTTCTTCCTGCTGAAACGGCTTTCCTGGTGTAATGAAGAAGGTGATGAACAGTGATGGTGCTGTTTTGAGATGTGAAATGACCATTTTTAGTTTGGTCACTCAAGTTCTGAAATTTTGTAATTAAGTCCCTGGATAAATTGTAATTGGACCCCTGAACTTTAATTTCTTCCCAAAAAAGTCCTGTTGACAGTATATTCTAGCATCCTTTTCTCGCTCCTATTATTTTTTGGATTTCTTCCGAATATTTTTTTGTATTTTCTCATTTTTGTATGGGAACCCAAAAATGGGTAACAACAACAACGACATGAATTTCCTTTTTATTAGGGACAACTAAGAAGTAATTTTCATTGCCCACGATTTAATTTAAAGGACTTGCTAACTTAACCAGAAGCATAGGGAAAGGAGAACCTACATCATCCTATAATTAACAAAATCATACTTTGCTTCCTTAGTCGTCGTTCTTTTAGGCAACTAAACATAAAAAGTTGTCATATTCATGGATATCGATAATTGATCATTAACTATCAATTTATATCCTGTCTTTAGTCATCGATACTATGGTCATTAAGTATCGTTCCTTTCTTATCTGTAGTCATCGACACTGCGGCCATTAAGTATCATTTCTATCTCATCCTTAGTCGCCGATACTATAGCCACTAGATATAATCTGGTCATCCCCTTACGGATGCCAATAATTCTGGCAAAACCCATTTGATTGCCAACAAATTTGGCTATTAATAACTTCCTACCGAGTCTATCTTTAATATTTTACTTCACATCTTCATACAACCTTATGCCGCATTATTTTATTTGAACTACATTCAACAAACAACTGATGACATGTATTATGGTCTGGGAATCCTTGTACATATAAAATTCTTCCATGCATAACTATTCATTCTTAACTATGATCAGTTTTGTATATGGTTCTTTAAACATTAATTCTAATTGTGAATAACACATTATACTATTTATTTTGTCGTATTAGTAAATGCTTTCAAATCAGATGGTTCGCAATACTCATTAACCGGTGATCCTCATATGAATCCCATTAATCAGAGTTAACCTGTAAAAATCCCAAAAAAAAAAGAGAAACATAATAAATAAAAGTAATAATTAAGAAATTTAATAAGAAAATATGAGGGACATAAGCAATATGACTCAAATTGTAAAGAAAAGGAAAGATTAGGGGCCAATGTATAATTAGGAAGAATGGGGGCTATAAATACCCTATTCATTCATCTTTCGTGATCGGCTAGAAATTTAATAAAAGTAATATTTCATTTCTTAAATCAGATGAATCTAGTTAACCCACTACTAGAAAATTGATAAATACAAATGGAAATATTGATATAATATTTCCATCGGTAAATTATTGCGAATTTTACCGATGGAAATATTTCCTTGATATATACCAAAGGAATTACGGTGGGAAAAAAAAGAATTAAAACAAAGCCAAAAAATAAGATGACATGTCATTTCTACCAATAGAATTACCGACAGAAATAATTCTATCGGTAAAATTGTTGGTAAATTGTTCACTTCTCCCTGACATTGTTCATCATGTTAATTACAAAGGGAATAACCAACAAAAAATTCAGTCGGTATTTTCAGAAAGCACTGGAACTATTCACTTTATAATTGCACTGTTAATTATTGTTCTTTACAGACGAAAATACCGACGGATTGAAAAGTCGTCGGTGTTATTTGGCGAGTTTCTGAAAATTTTCAAGTAAATTGAAAATTTAAATTAAATATTACAGACGGAATCACCAACGGATTGAAAAGTCATCGGTCATGTTTGGTGGTTTCTAAAAATTTATGATTAAATTGAAATTTTAAATTAAATATTACAGACGAAATCACCGACGAAATGGTTAGAAATATTAATATTTAATTATGTATAGGTAAAATTGTCGGTAAAATGCCCGAATAAATATAATTTCTCATTTCACAACAGACGAGCCTGTTCTTCTTCTTTTTCTCCTTCTTCTTCTTCTTCTTCTTCTTCCTCTTATGTAAAAAACATCAACATCTACTTTCTTTCTTTCTCTTTTCTTCTCTCCTCAACTCCTCTTCTCCTCCACTCTCAGGTATGTCTTCTTCTCTCTTTTTTTATTTTCTCTTTTCATATTTTTTTAATTAACATACTTTATGATTTTTTTTTCTTCTCAGCTTCACTCGCAACTACATTAAGGTAAGATTTTTTTTTTCTTCTTTTTTTGTGTTTTTTTTTATTTTTACATTTTTCTATTCTTAATAATTGTATGAATGTTGTTGTAGGAATTTTTTTTTCATAAGTGATCAATGTTGTTGTTGTTTTATTTTTTGTGTTATTTATTTGTTGCAAATTTTTTGAGTTGATTTTGTTTTTTTTTCAAGCAACTAAATTTTGAGTATTATGGAGTTTTGTTTTATATTAATTTAATTATTTTCTAGTTTTGTTAAATAGATTTTTTAAAAAATATTTTTAAATAATCACCGACGGAATTACATACGGTTTTTTTTTGTTATATGACAATTTTCCTGAGGGAAATACCGACGGAATGAAGTGGGAATTTTTTTTTTTTGCGTGCATTTTCCGTTTATAAAACCATCGGTTTTTTATTTGTTTTTTACCGATAGAATTAGCGACAAATGATGGAATTACCAACGAATGTTATTCTGACTGACGTATTCCGTCAGTGAATTAATTAGTAAAATTTTCACCAATGAAATGGTAATCTCACACCGACATAAAAAAGTGGTAAATGTTGTAGTGACCTAATATTGTCTGTCCCGCTTGACTTTACAAGAATACCTAAAAAAGTTTCACTGCCCATTAACTATTCAGTCGATCGTATCTTATCTTGATAAGATCCAAATCCAAAAACAATGCATGAATTCAGTTCTTAACTTGCCAGATTTCCCATGTAAGACAAAATGCCAGCCCTACCTTTTCTTCAAGAGTTTCTTGCCAAATCAAGTTGAAGCCGATACTGGTAAAGTTACACATGATGGGCTTCTTTCTTCCTGGTGAAAGAGAGAGAAGATGGGGTCTGTGGGGGACCATGAGGCATCGAATATTCGCTTTCATCCATCCATTTTTAGTTTACTGTTAACATGGGGTTTCTCTTTTGTATAAACACCTTCCATGGTGGGGCGTGTCGATAACACTTTATACTATTTATTTTATCATATCAGTAAACTCTTTGAAATGAGATGGTTCACAATACTTATTATTGGTGATCTTCATATGAATCCTATTAATCAAAGTTAACCTGTAAAATCCTAAAAAAAAAGAAAGAAACATAATAAATAAAAGTAATAATTAAGACATTTAATAAGAAAATATGAGAGACATAAGGAATATGACTCAATTTGTAAAGAAAAAAAAAAGATTTGAGGCCAATGTAAAATTAGGAAGAATGGGGGCTATAAATACCCCCATTCATTCCTCTTTGATGTCCGGCTAGAAGCTTGAAGAGGAAAGCTTGATTTAAGAATGGGGGAGAGTGCAGATTTTCTTCTTCAAAAGTGAGGAAAAAACACCAAAACACCTAGAACTATACAAACCTAGGCCGGCCCCTAAGTAAAGAGGACAACCAATAACAAGGGTTCTAACAAGGGAAACAAGTGCAGAAATTGAAGAAAAAAAGGGGGAGAAGGGCCAGCTACAAGCTTGAGAGGAGGGGCTAAAATCTTTAACTAACTTGAGCATTCAGAAGGCATGGACACGAGACTTAATTGTGTAAAATAAATTAACAATTAAGTAGGAGTTATGCACCAATTTCAGATTCTATAAATTAGGGTTCTTGAAGGAAATTTGAGGGAAATGCAGAAATTGTTAGAATGAGGTTAATTAAACTAGCATATAATGTTTTAAACATGAAAAATACACAAAATTATTAAAGAAAAATCATTATTTGGAGTGTGGTTGCAGTTGCTTTTCAAAATGCTTTTCATGCCGAAATGCATCAAAATGATACTTTTTTTTATTTTTAAAAATTATTTTTGAGATTACCATTTAAATCTTGAACCTTTTACACTTGCTAACACTTAATATCCTTGTAAAAAAAAAGTCAATAAAATTTTTGATTATTTACAAAATTTTCATTTTTTTCTATTTAATGAGTAAAGAGCCCTTATATTATATATTACAAGTTTGTCATTGAATAAAAAAAACTAGTCATCACCATATTAACCCAAACTGAGATCTCTAATAACAAAAACCGACCATTTCCATCCCAAATATTGACCATCATAAATCAAAGCACCCTCTAAGACACACCTCTGAAATTTATGTTTTCATAATTAATTGTTTCCTCATTGAATTTGTAACTGGAAATATGAACCCCAACTTTAAAATAAATTTTGGAAATTTGTTAGGTTTAGTTGTTTGTTCTCTTTTCGCTAGAAGGGAAGTGACAAGCTTTGTGGCTAAAAAAGATAGAATTTTTTTAAAACTAACACAACTAATTTTTTATGTATAGAAATGGCATTCTTTGAAAAAAAAAATTGGGGTAAAAGCATATTTTGAAAAGAACCATGATTTTGAATCATGGTTCTTATAAAAATCATGATTCAGAATAACGATTTTAATAAAAATCATGATTCAGAGTTGTGATTTTAATATAACTACGACTTTGAACTGCAGTTATATAATAAAACTACAATTTGGAATAGCAGTTATGAAGTATATATAAATAGCCCTTTATTATCCTTGGTAGCCGATCCTGGTGAAGGAAAAAAACCTAGAACAAAATCAGCCTTAAATTACCCAAAGCAGCCTCCAATCCTCCACCAAAACAGTAGAATCATCTTCTCATTATCTCCACAAGTCTTTCTATTGTTTTTATTATTATTATTATTATGGTAAACCACTAGCCAAGCTTTTGTTGACAGCCTCCCCGCCATCACAACTGGTGGAACCACTACCTAGACATCAAAAAGGCAAGGTAAAATAGTTGTATTGTCTCTTAGTTTTATGGGTTTTATTATTGAAATAATAAATTTTGAGTTTTGATTTATAAATATCTGTGTTGTATTTGATAATTAGGTGTTTTGTTGATGTTGAGATAATTTTGGGTTTTAAATGTTGTAATTATATGTTTTTAATACAATTGATGTTATTTATAGAATCAATTAGGTTTGAATTAGAGAAATTAGGGTTTAAATGGATTATTTGGTTACTTTTCATATTTAATAATATTGCTTGAATTGAGATAAATTTTGTTTTAATTGATGCAATTAGATGGACTTTTAATCAATTGATGTTATTAATAAGGTTATGGTTGAAATAATAACAACTAGAGTCTGCATTGAATTTTGGTAAAAATTATCGTGATTGAGGATTTTGTTCAATTAAGATCATTTAGTTTATAATTGAAGCAATTAAATATTTTTCAATGATATTATTAAGGTCAAAGTAATAACAATTATGGTTTGCGTTGAATTGTGAGATAATTTGTTTTTGATGAATAGGGTATTCTTATTTTGTAGAATATGTCTTTAAACTTTTTTTTATTGTGTCATTATGATGGTACTATTGTTCCTTACATGAATAATAGTATCATTTATATTGATGAACGTAATGTGTTCTTGAATGCTACTAGAGGCATGTCATTTGAATATACCAAAAATGTTATATGTGAAAGACTTGGGATGAATTATAATGAAGTAGAAATAAATATCACTTGGAGGTGTTTAGTTGGGGAATATCAAAAAACATGTTAGGAACAATAATTTAAGAATATAAATTTCATCAAATGACATGTGTCCATTGCATGTGAGTTGGATTTTAGAAATATGATTGAACTGTTCGGCCAAAGTGGAATGAACATGATGAAATTGTATGTGAGTAGTCGACCTAAACTTAGTAACTCATATAATATGGAATATAGAGATACTAATGTATCTATACCCATATCTATTCAGCCACGTAGACAATTATCACATTTAGCTAATGTTGGTATATCTAGGACATTGGAAAATATGGTTATGAGAATTTTTGATGAAAATATGATTAAAATTACATATTGTGATCAACGTAAGTATGACTCCTCTAAACCTAGTGATAATCAAGATGAAGATGCCATGGGTTTAAATGATGGTGGTGGTGGTTGTGGTGGTGTTGATGATGAGGTCTCTTATTCTAGAATTTGATCATGATACTAGAGTTGATGACATTGGTTTGTAATAATTGGTTGATTTATCATAGAAAATCAGCTGGTAGTGGTGATTTGGTAGTTGGGAAAACTTTCAGAAGAAAAGATGATTTGGTGAATGATGTTAATAAATGGAACATTGCACATTCACTTGAATACCAAGTTCAACCTTAAAACCTAATATTCGTTCAATTACAATATGTTCATGCACCTAAATGTCAATGATACCATAAAAGGTCAGATTCATTTGAATAGCAAAGTTGAAAGGTAAACATACATGTACCAATACATACATAAAAAAAAGACCATCATTAGCTTGATACAAAATTTATTGCATCAGTGGTCTCAACTCTTGTTTAAGATAACCTTGCTTATACTATTTCTAGCATATAAGAAGAAATCAAATTACACTAAAAGTTTAAAATTTTTCAAAACAAATGATACTTGAGGAATGTTTTGGAACACATGAGGACTCATTTTAAATATTACCTAGATTGTTTTTGTCTTTACAAGAACCAAATCCTTGGATAGTTATTGAGTAGAAACAGAATGGGTAGTTTAATAGTGAAACAATTATTTTTGGTAGAGTTTTACGTGCCTTTGGTCTTGTAATTAAAGGGTTCAAGTCTTGTAGGCCAATTATCAGTGTGGATGACACCTATCTACATGGAAGGTTCAGTGGAAAGTTGTTGATTGTAGTTGCTTTTGATACATACAATAGGATTTTATCTTTAGCTTATACACTAGTTAAAGAAGAAAATAATGTCAACGGAGATGTTCTTACAACTTATTCAATGTCACATTACAAGTGACCATATATATATATATATATATAATATCAAATAAGCATGCTGGTATTAAGCATGGATTGATAGAAATTTGACCTAAACTAATTGGATATCATCAATATTATGTTAAACATCTTACAAACAACTTCAATCACAAATTCAAAGATTTTTCAGCAAAAAAAGAGTTGTTTAAGATGTGTTATAAAACTTTGAAGCATAAATTTAATATGTGGTTTGAAGATATGGGGAATAGTCACCTATAATAGAAAGAATGGCTTAAGCGAGAACCAAAAGAAAGATGGACACTTTCTTATTATAGGGGTCACTGATGTGGTAAAATGACAACAAACCTTTATAAATATTTAAGGTGTATATTCTTTGCCTATTTCTGCTTTAGTCTAATTGACATTTTTTTAAAACTAATGCTTATGTTGTTACACAAAAAGGGGATGCATATAACTACATTGCGTGTGGGAAATTATGGCCTCCTGTTGTTCAGCTAGAATTGGATGCCGACATACTTAGATCCAAAGATCATACTTTAGTACTTTTCAATGTTGATGATGACCCTTTTCAGGCTCACACCCCTTATAAACTAGGTATCAAAAAGGAAGTTAGATGAATAGCTAAGTTAGCGGATGGAACATCCATATGGTTAAATGGCAAAGTTATCATTGACCTTGTTCATATGTTCTTGAATGTTATGCAGAAAGACATCTTAATATTACCTAGTATGTTGACCATCATTATAGTGTTCAGATGTATAAAAACAACTATGAGACTCAATTTTATGCTTTACTTGATGAATTAGAATTGAGTGAATATACTAGTCCTTAAGTATACCTAGACCTTTCAAGATGGAAAACCGGTTGAGGTCAATAATAGTCAACTCGATTACATAATAAGATGGATAAAAAAAAGGGGAATTCTTAATATAGATGTGGCATTTATGGTCAAGCAGGGAATAATAAACAAACTTGTGAATACAAACAACGTATATAACAAGATACTTAATTATTTGCATTGTATTTATTATTGTTTAAATGTAATTATTTAAAATATATATTTCCTAATTTTGAATTATATTTTTTATTTTATATGTACACTTGGTTAGGATGCCACAGACGTAAGGTGCATCATCTTCATCTAAACATAGAGTTTCTTAGTACATGGATCCTAGTCCGGTTGATCATTCTATTCTACAATTGTAGGAGTTACACAGATCAAAGGCCATATGGAATGGTAATATATGTTTGTTTTCATATAATAAAAATTATAAATTATTGTGCTAATTATCTTATAATTCATGTCAACACATCAAATTTTTTCTTTTATTATACAAGATTTGGGTAAGATGTACTGCAGATTCTATAAGTTGATGCCTCTTCCAGATCTTGTGATCCTATACATCATGCATATGAATTTTTATTATATTACATGTATTTAGCACATAATGATAGATCATGACTTACTCATGACATTTACTGAGGGATAGAGATGGGAGACTCACCCATTTCACCTTCATGTAGGGGAGATGATGCCTATATTATAGGATATTGTTACTTTTCTTTGCTTACCTATAGATGGGTGAGCACTTATTGTCATGGATATACAAAATAAGGTCACTTTATGCGAGCACGCAATCAGATGAATGCTCCCCCTGAAATGTTCAAGGGGAACATTTTTTTGCATGAAATGGCTTTGGAAAAACTTTTCTGAATTACCTGATGATTATAATGGCAAGATCGTACAATTGTATGTTAATGCATATTAATAGTTCAATTAACATATTGATTTGTCTATATTTGATTTGAATTTGGTGTTCTATTGTGCAGCTATACTTGAGCATACATACTTCATATGTATGGCACTATACTTTTCATGAATCCTAGTGGGACGTATATGCTCTCATTTTACCTATCACTGCTAGAGAATTTTGAATCCATTCCACTGTATAGTTGGGGCTCAGGTGTCCTTGAATGTTTGTATAGGCATTTTTGTTAAGCTAGTTTAAAAAAAGCAAAGCAAGTTGGAGGATGTTTATTTTTTTTACAAGTAAAATAAATGTAATAAGTTTTTTTTAAAATTTTTGTATTATGTTTTTTTATGTCTGAGTTGGTTACTAATTATTGTATTACTTTTTATTTAAAGTTATGGTCATGGGAGCATTTACACTTAGGGCGGTCACGAATTGAGTTTAAACCTGTTATGTCTATTTAAGTTTTGGAGGTTGAGCTACAACTTCAATTAGAATACAAGTAATTTGTTTTTGATAATACAAATAATGTTATTTATATTATGAAATTTTTTCACAATACTTTATTTAATAAGGTCATTGACTTTTTATTAACAGATGATGTGGGAGTAGATATTTCAAAAATAATTCAACCGATGTTTTTTTCATTTTATCACAATGTGTTAGATAGATAGTAGTCAAATCAAAAGAATGTTAAATAAAATGATGAGATAAATTTTTTGATGTTGGAAAATATTGAGAAGTAATATTGAAAATTAATTGCTTGCATTGATGTTGGTAAATGATGAGAAATAATAGCTTGTATTGATGTTGAATTTCTTTTATATTGAAGAATGTTGGGAAATAATTACATGTGTTGATATTGAAGTTTTTTATACTAAAAAATATTGGGAAATAATTATTTGCGTTGACGTTGGTAAATAAGGAGAAATAATTACATGTGTTGTTGTTGAAATTTTTTTATATTGGAAATAGTTAGGAAATAATTGTTTGCATTGATGTTGATAAATAATAAGAAATAATTGTTTGCGTTGATGATGTTGAAATTTTTTTATATTAAAAATGTTGTTAAATAATTGTTTGTATTGATGTTGGTAAATAATAAGAAATATTTTCTTGCGTTGATGTTGAAATTGTTTTATAATGAAAAATGTTGGGATATTATTTGTGTTGATGTTGGTAAATAATGAGAAATAATTGCTTGCGTTGATGATGTAGAAATTTTATATTGTTGGTAAATGATGAAAAATAATTGCATACATTGATGTTGGTAAATGATGAAAAATAATTGCATTGTTGATGTTTTAATAGGTTATGTAGAATCATTATTTGGAATATGATATGTTAACTACTCCTATTATCTACACTTTGGTCATGGACTTATGAACATTAATTGTCCCACTCATAGTTTTTTTTAGCTTGGTGAGATATATTGCTCGAACCGTGTAATGCGGCAATTTGGCTTTAAGCAACAAATTCTATTTGATATAGATACTAGTGACCATTGCATTCTATTAGTCATTCGGGTAGGCATGCTGATTATATTTGGATGATCCACCATCTTCAGTATATATCGATGCGGGATGTATGGAGAAATTTTATTTTTAGATAGGCGCATCTTGTAATTTCTGAAGAGGAAAACATGGGCAGGTACTTGAGTATAACACGCATAATCATTACACCAAACGTAGCACAAGTTTCTCCACGCAAGAAGATAGAGTATGAGTCACATGCATGTCGGATTCAAAATGTTGTAAGTATTTTTTACTTTTTATAGACTTGGACAAAATCGTTGCATTTTATTTATTGATTAATAATTTCTATTTGATTAATATTAGGTTTGACAATTGTTACATGATGGTCGATGTGCTGTGACTAATCTTTGTAATCTCGATGATGATTATGATGGAAGACTTGCTTTTTATTTTGCATCTTCTTGGTTTGAGACTTGTTGTACTACACTTGACTTGTTAGGAGACACATTGATCATAGATGATGTTGTTTTAGAGGATGAGACCATACAGACAGGTGGAAGTCGTGCTATTGATGAAGTCAACCCATTTACTCGTTGTCTTAGAAGACATAAATAAGCTCGAATGTATTATTATGCTATGTATAATTATGTTGTGTTATTTTCTTAGTTTAGAGTTATTTTAATTATTACTTTTGTAATATTATTTTATCTAATTATCATGTTGATTTTAATGTTATCTTACATATTATACATTTTCATACTTATTTTAGATAAGAATGATTTAAAATTGTTAATTAACAAGTGAACAAGTTGTTTAAAATTTTAAATCATCCTTTTAGAAGTTAAAAAATGCATATTGTTATGTTTTTTATTGTCATTATCAATTATCTCTAAAAATAATTAATAAAAACAATATTTAAAAATAACACATATTAATTTGAGATTATAATTAACAAATGATATCAAAATATCTCGACCTCAATTATGGATTTATGGTTTTTTTGGGCTTTGATTGTTGTGTTTTAAAGTTTGTTTTATGTCAATTTGGGGTTGGTATTAAACTAAATTTGTGCTGGAATAACACAACTAATATTCATATTAGCGTTTGTATATTGAAGAACCGTTATTGTTATTAGTGGTTGTTTAATATAGATCCTATTAACAAAAACAATTGTTTAATATGCTATTTCTATCTATTAGCTTTTAGTAATGGAACTGTAATTCCCTTTAGTAGTTGATTCAAAGTATACTATTTTCCCAATACTTTTCTATGTGTGTTATAACCTGAAACCTTTTACTAAACCAAAAAGATAATTGTTAGTCAGTATAATTGAGGAGGCAATAAAAAAGTAAGCAAATAATGTTAGAAAAGACATTCTCAGGGGATTTAAACAAACTATTTCAGGCAAAGGACAAAGAAAAAATAAAGGGAGAATAATGAACAAGAAATAATGGAAATAATTGTGTGAGAATTGAAAAATGAAAATGACTCTCAAATTGTATTTTGTGGCTATCACTTCAAGAAAAGCAGCACCGTGACAGCACCGTGAATTACTGGACTTGGGCTATCTACTTTGTTTTGCTCGTGTTTTCATTGGTTATGCTTTCCCACCAAACGTCCATTGCTTCCGCCTTTACTAGTATCTTTAGGTACGATTTCTTGATGGAACGCACAACATTTACAGTCCTGAACTGCTTATCAAAATGCTTTCAGGAAAGTTCTCGAGTTTCCTTTCTTCTCTTCCTTCACATTAATCTCTTTCTCTCCATTAGAACTTCATTTGCCACTTAACTCAACAACCATCTCCCTGTCTTCTTGCTAAAAGCCAGCTACCCCACCATCGTTCAGATCCCCATATTTTCATCAAAAATTACAAAATTACGGTTCTTCCTAGGATTCAATTTAGGGTTTTTTTTTTAAGTTTTTTAAAAAAACATAAATAATTGTATTTTAACAAATGGAAAAGATTCTAACACCATTAAAAAAGAAAATTTGATTAAAAATACTAAACTAAATTTTGATTTAGGCTCAGATTATTGAGATAAGAGAAAGAAATCATGTTCGAGGAATTTTATATAATTGATTTATTAGGTGTTTCTGATATAATATATATCACAGTAATTTGATCATTTTTTTATATTTAAAAATTTATGTTGACTCAGGATGTAAACTGTAATTTCTTAACTTTACTGAGTAATTGAAAGAAAGACCTAAAGTAATTTTCTATTTTAAATAAATACATTAATATAGTCACTTTAAAAGTGATCTCGACAGTAGAATGATGGTTGACTAGATAACTAGTAAAATAAATCAAAATGATATTGTCATTGGCACCCTCAAACCTGCATTTTCAAATTCACATGTGCTAAAAAAAAAATTTATATATTTTGAAACTAATATCATATATCAACCATTCTCTTTTTTCTTTCAACTTCTAAGGATAGGACCTACTTAAAGATCTTGTCATCCCTGAGTTGGTTCTTAAATAAAAAAAAAATAAATAAATATCAAATATATAATTCTCATCCAAGGAATACAATGACCTTAAAATGATAATTTTGATCATATATCAATCAATTTTATTACCTACTAGGCAACATTCAAAATATAGGTCCAATATTAAACTTTACCATCCTAGGCTCATTCATAAATAAATAAATAGTTAATACATAACAAAACAAACAATAACAAGTTCAAAATTACACATAAAAACATGGTCATGTATTAATACATAACATAAAAATCAACAAGTACAAAATTGTACATAAAAATACATGGTCATGTATTAACCGATTCTATTATCCACTAAACAACATCCAAAAGACATGGGTTGATTTGCTTATAAAGGAAGCAATTAATATATAATTTAACAATAAAAAACAAGTGCAAAAGTGTATATAAAAAAAAATTAGTCATGTATTAACTGATTCTACTTTTCACTAATAACATCTAAAAGATAAGACCCAATATTGAAATTTATCATCCTTGGTTGATTTGTGAAAAAAGAAAACAATTAATACATAATTTAATGAACAATAACAAACATAAAATTGCACATAAAAAAACAAAATCATGTATTATTTGGTTTGATTATTCATTAGACAACATCCATGAGATAGGGCCTGGTATCGAACCTTACCATCTTAGGCTGGTTTGTGAATAATAAAAAGAATTAATACATAACATAACATAACATAACAAACAATAACAAATGACAACATTACACGTAAGAAGTTATAGTCATGTATTAACCGATTCTATTATCTAATGAAGAAAATAATTAATATGCAATCGCACAAATTATGTAGTTTTTTTAGCCACCATTCTTAGGGACTTTTATAAACGCATACTAATTTTTCTTTTAAAAATCCCCTTTTTAATTTTTTAATAATTTATATTTTGCTTATCAGAATAAATTTTACAACAAATAAATAAACATGAACACATACATCATCATTCCACCTCGTAAACTAAATCCTTAACAACCTCATACCCCTTGAGTTACCATAAATACAACTTACATGTATATTGAAATAAAACGAGAAGGTAAAATTAAACCATTGTTAAGCAGGTCAAAACTTCAATGTTTATTTTGGTCTCATTTTTCTTCCTTTTTATATTTCTCTCACCTATCTTTTTTTTTTTTTGTTTCTTTTAGTTATTTGATTTTATTTTCTTTTTGCAAGTTTTTTGCAAAAGAGTAAGCAATTATAAAATGATTACAAATTGGTTAAATTGTATCCAAAATACATTTTAAAGTTTTTTTTTAATTTATGTAATTTATTTATTTTTGAAATTACACTAAAAATATGGTTAAAAAATGAGTTATGGCAATTGTCCTCTTTTTACAATACATACAATACAAAGACATTTAAAAATTAATTTTTCTATGAGTTTGTATAGTAAGTTTGTAAAAAAAAGAAAAATTATATATAAAAAAGCTTTTTTATTATACATGATATCTTAACTAAAAAGAAAACAATCTTATTGAGAGACAACTACCCTCAAAATCAAAATAAAATGGTCTCATTAAGAGGTGACTTCCCTTAATATAAATTAAAATGGTTTCATCGAGAGTCAACCACCCTCGACATGAAATAATATGACACAATCTCATTGAAAAGCGACTACCCTCAACATAAAATAAAATTACACAACCTTCTCGAGAGGTGACTATCCTAAAAAATAAATCAAAAGAAACAATCTTATCGAAAGGCCTACTTTCAACATAAAATAAAATATCTAGGTGTCTTCAAGAGGTGATACCCTCAAAAGGAAATAAAAAGAAACAATCTCATTGAAAAACAACTATCATCAATATAAAATAAATTAACATAGTTTCTTTGAGAGGCAACTACCTTTTAAAAGGAAATTAAAAAAAAATACAATCTCATTGAGAGGTGATTACTTTGAACTTAAAAGTAAAATGGTTTTATTGAAAGGCGACCACCATTAATATGAAATAAAATAACATAGTCTCATCGAGTTGCAACCACACTTAACATAGAATAAAATGACATGTTCACATCATGAGGCGACTTCCCTTAATATAAAATAAAATGGTCTCATTAAAAAGTGACCACCCTTAATATAAAATAAAATGACATAGTGTTATCAATAGGCAACTACCCTCAAAATAAAATAAAATTGTCAAAGCATCTTGTGAGGAATCTAAACATACAATAAAATAAAATAGTCTTGATTGTAGAGTTTAGTTTGACTTAACTAGCTACGAGATTTGATAAAACAAATGTCATGAATGCAAAGCTTAACTTGAATATGATATTTTCTTATTATTCATTTTCTTTTCTTTTTATTGTCTTGTAGTAGCAACTAATTGTAATCTTATTTTTGAATGATACTTTTTAAGCTGGGGAAAAATATAAATTATACATTTTGAAAGCTCAATCTTCCTTTTTGATATCCACATCTTTGAATATCGTTGATTTTGTAAGTGTTCAAAAATGGTCACTAGCTTGTCTAAATTGTTTAAGGCACACAAATGCCTTTTATGCTCACTATAAGTTTGCCTCCTAGTGTTCTTCAATTTGACCATTGGATAGCATAATTCATTAAGCATCTTGTCTTGTTAAATATTGTCTTTGCTTCTTATTATCATATATGTGGTTTGAGATTATCTATTAGTTATACTTGTCCATTGCTCATTTTTCATCATCACCACAAAGAAGTTGCTATCTTACCACTCTCAGCTTATGATAGAGTTTCTTAAATTATCTTTCAGATATTGTGATTGTCATAAGTTCTTTCAAATAGAACTTACCGTAATTAATCTAGTTGTGTTCATCTTTTTCTATAGCCATCATCTTCATTTTTTTATCAAAAATTTTGCAAATTCAATCAACAAGAAAATTTTATTTTAAAATATTCTTCTTCTTTTTTTGTTGAATCATCTTTCTTGTTTTGGGGTCAAGTTGTAAATTTTAAGGATTGTGTTTAATTAGGTCTAATTATTAAAATAAAATTATTGAGATGTAAATTTAAATATGTTTTCAAAAAAATATGGTTTAGATTTCTTTGGTTAAAAGCCTAAAACAAGTCATTCAAGTGTTATGATATAATTTTGGATGCTTTTGTCGACATAAAAAAATGAGTGTTAGTTGGGTATTGTAAAGAATGGTTAACCTAAAATTTTAGTTATTTTTAGAACATGAACGGCTTAAGTGGATTCTTTGACAAATAGAAGGCTATTTTGGAAAGGAAATCAGAGTTTTGGTTTTTAAAAAGGGAGTAACTTGCCTCATGTCATGTTAACCTTGCCTATTTATTGGTGAAAACCTATGATTTAGTATTGTCGTACCCTTCACGAGAGTGTGACATCATAAGAACCCTCCTGGTGGGTTGTGAGGTCTTTGATTGGATAGGTAGTCGCCACCTAATATTATGGTTACTAGAAATCCTAACTTGTCTTTTAAATATTCTAGGCTAGAGACTGGTTGCGTAAAGAGAATGTATTAACACCCCTAGTATGTCTTACCTAAGGTAAGCTGTATCGCTTTTTTTTTATGGTTACTATGGTCTGATTATATTTCTATTTCTATTAGTGTATCCATGACGGGATTGCTATAATGAACAAACCCTGGTTTTATAAATCAAGAACTTGGTATGAAAGATGTCTAAAGAAAACTGGTTTATCCTCAGCTTATGCACTATAAATAAACTAAAAATAGAAAAATGATGAGATTCAATGATTTTCTTTTTTTTTTCTTTTTTGGTATTTCGGATGTCCATGACTCATGTATCATAGAACATAGCTTGAAATATCCTCAATTATCATTAAAGCTTCTTTTAGAAAAAACTTGGATTTTTGGCTATTACTTCATTCCAAATAATATTTTAGATAAAACTCATTGCAATTTTTATCCTTATATTAGAAGTGAAAGAGTATCACTCGCAATAATATTTTGGATATTATACATGTTTTTTTATCTTTATATTAAAAGTGAATAATAATATATTATTATCCCTAATAATACTTTGAATATTAACCCTTTTGTAGGTTTTTCTATCCTTATATTAAAAGTGAATAATATATTTTCTTATCAGAAATAAGTTTTTAATGTTTTTGAAATGTAGGCTGACATACTTTGGAATTTTACAAAGTATTTTAGATTTCAGAAAAAATGATTGCATACTTTTTTAGGAATATTGGCTATATGCACAAATAAAACTTTCATTTTTTAAAATATTTTTTATATTTTTATTATTATCTTTATTTGTTAAGGCTTTGTTTGACAAAAACTTATTTTCTTTTGAATAGAACTACCAAAATAGGATTAAGGGCATGTTTACCAAACACCCCCTTAAGCCAAAAATTTTTTTATTAAAAATGCTGAGAACCAAGCAGGTCCTTATCGAATCAGGTTGACCTAAAATTTTTGGTTCGACCATAAACCGAACAAAAAACAACTAGTTTGGTCTGAAAAACAAATCAAAACTAAACCGAAAACCCCAAATAGATCAAACATGCAAAAAGCATGAAATTTTATGTCAAAAACGAATAAAAAACCAGAAAACTCAAGAACAATTCAAGAACACAAAGAACATGCCCACTAAACATGAATCAAAATCCAAACCAGATATAAACAAACCAAGGACATATGCATGTTGGAAACCGATCACTAAATAACAATCAAACATCATCGATTATCAACTAATAATTATGATTTGATTAAAATAGGTTTCGGTGCAAAAATAAAACTCTGGCTTAAAACTCAGAAATCATGATTTTTATGTGAAATTACCTTGAGTTATTGATTCATGAACTCATATAAAGATGCTAATGCAAATAAGTAGGGTAAAAATGGTCAAAATCAAGTAGCTAAGGCAATGTTCTTACGAAGAACATTGCCTAGAATCTGCCTAGAAATGTAAGAATGTCATTCAACCCAGAATTAATCTTTTTGCAACAAATTTGGTTGTGAAAATTTTGGTGGTTTTGCTAAACTTGGAGGCCAAAGAGCTATTTCTAATCTTTTGATCTTGAGAGAAACATGGTCAACCCTTGATATGAACCCTCTGAGAAGGTTTAAAGTGTGAATACACAAAACAATTAGTGGTTTTGTACAATGGATATCACAGTCATGGCTGATTGAGTTGACCACGTTTGAAGCCTCATCGAATTAACTCTGACATCATCATCATCAGAGACTGCTTGAAGTTAACACAGGGGTTACACATCTTTTGTTTGGATCTAATCTTGCTTAATTTTGAGATCTGTAACTTTACATTCATTAGTTTAAAGATGCTAACTCGATCAGCCCATAACTGCCCAAAGAAGAAGATGAATAGTAGGCAGACGATATGTCGTTTGCCCTTTATTTCAAACAGTGTGTTTTGAACATGAACCAAATGACATGTCATCTAGGATAACACCAAAAAACTAGGATTTTTAATTTAGTCCTTGATCTTTATTATTTCTTTTAATTGCTATTATAATTGACTTCTAACTTTCAAATTCATGAAATTTTACTTCTATCAAACTCAATTGTGAGCCTGAAGTTCAGTGTCTTCTCCAATTCGGTCTTTGGTTTTTGATTTATACAAATTGACCATTTATCTTTCAATTTTCTTCAATTTGGCCCATAATTTTAACAATTTTAGTTCCTCTAGTCACGTGCCTTTTACAAACCGGTCCTTGGTATTGAAATTCTTCAGTTAAGCCCCTAATTTACCACCAAACTTTAATATTTAGGCAATTAAACACCTGATTTGACCAAATTAGCTTTTTAAAACAACAATTTAACCCCTAGACTTCAATTTCTTCCAATTAAAGCTTAAACTGAACTTAAAAATCAATTTTTCTCACAATTAAGCCCTTAATAAATTCAATTAAACCCTAAAAAATTCCAATTGAGTTCTTAAACATCCGATTTTGAATTTTCTTCCCAAATTCAATTTTCCAATTTAAAGGGCCTTCATCAGTCAATATTGGATAGCCAATTCTTCCAAACTTGTATGTTTTGATCTTTCCAACCAGTCTTTGGTAATTTTCTAAGTGTTCTTCATGTTCTCTCCATTGATATATTTTTTTTGTTTTTGTTTTCTCTTTTATGATTTTTGTATATTTATATGGGGCTTTAAAATGGGTAAGAACAAATATCATAACAATACAAAATTAATAAGTCATGATTTTGCTTGAAAAATATCTTTTTTTTCTTGAGAGACTGAAACTTATTAATAAAAATAATTTTTGTTTATAAAAAAATAGCTTATAAGAGTATGTGATGTAAGTTAAGGCTTGTGTTTATAAAAATAGAGGGTATACATAAGCCTTAAATGATTTTTAAAGGTGTAAAGGTATAGGATTACTTATTTTATGTGACGATATTTTTGGCTTGTTACCTTGATTTTTTCATTATAAAATTTGATCTTATTTCAATCTCAGTTTTTTCAATTGTACTTTGTGCTTTGTCATTGACATTTTGTCTTTGATTTTAGACTTTGCACCAACCTTGTTGATGTTTTAGAGATATTTTATATTTCTCCTTTTTTTTGTTATTCATTTTAATTTCTAACTTGATCATTTATTAGCTCTCTTTTGTAACTTGTTTTTCCCTTCTACATGTTTTTTTTTGTTTTTTCTTTTTGTAGAATTTCATTGATCATTCAAAAACTTCTAAAAAATTCAAAACCCATGATTTAGTATCATAATGATATACAACACATAAACAAGTCATGATTTTTCTTGAAAAATATGTTTCTTCTTTTAAGAAACGAAAACTTATCAATACAAAAAAAATTATAAAAAATGATTTATAAGAGCACGTAATGTAGGTTAAGGCTTGTGTTTACGCAAAAATATAATATTCATAAGGCTTGAATAGTTTTTAAAGGTGTGAGGATATATGATTACTTATTTTATATGATGATCTTTTAGACTTGTTGCCTTGATTTTTTTTCATTCTAATTATTGATCTCATTTCAATCTAAATACTCCCAATTGCACCTCATGTTTTGTCATTAACATTCTTTCATTTTGGACTTTGCATCAACCTTGTACATGTTTTAGAGAAATTTTATATTTCTCTTTGTTTTTTTTTAATTATTCATTTCAATTTATTAGTTGATCATTTGATAGCTCTTTGTGCAACACTTTTTTCCCTTCTACATTTTTATGTTTTTTTTTTCTAATTGGAGAATTTCATTGATCATCCAAAAACTTCTAAAAAGTTTTCCTAGTATGAGGGATAATTCTAGTCTAGGTTATTATATTTAAGGCTCAAATAGGAACAACATGAGATATATTTTATTTGTGAAGGATTTACCAAAATTGGCCTTTCTTCATCTCAAATCAAACTTGCTTATGCTGATAAATGCTAGTTTCATTTGAAAATAATGATTCATTTATAAAACCTTAAGGTTAATCATAGAGAAGAGGTAGTGTTATGGGTGGGATTATGACCTAAATGCGCATAGTTTATCATTATTCAAGTCATCAAGTTGTGTGATTCTATTGTAGGCACATATGTATTATTTTAAGCAAGATTCTCCCCATTTGAGGTTTGTTGAAAATGAAAATGATATTTTATGATTAAAAAAAGGATTATCAAGACTTTATCTCTTATTACGAAAGGATAATACATTTTAAGATTAGAAAAGAAGGATTGCCCCCAGAATTTGCATGACATTTCTTGAGTTTTGATCAATTTTAGAAGTCTTTGAATGAATTTACCATTATATTTATCTAGTCATGAATGAAAATAATAGGTCAAATGTTACTTTATAGATACATCTATTGATTTCAAAACAATAATGAGACAGAAAAAAAAAAAGCACATTTCACTAAAAGATGCAACATAATCCCAAAACACATTAAAAGCATATTTAAGAGAAACAAGTTTCTAATATTTTTTAAACAAATACATAAAATGTTTTCATTTAAAAAGTTTAACAACAAAAAGATTTGACAATGCAACACTCCTTCAATTTTCATAACAACTCTTTCTATTAAAAACTTGAGGATTAGAAACCTTTATCAAATGCCTCTTGCATCATACTTAGCAATCACTTGCTATGTCGATAATGTATTGGTGTTAATATAACATTTACCATTATTTTTCAGAAATGCAACATGGCTCAAATTTACCAACTTATAAGATTCTCATCACATTAATATTATACCATCTAGGGTACAATGGTTGTATGAGATTTGATGAGATTGGAGTAATGTGTCCAATACTTAATAAATATTGGTAAATAAAGGCCATATACCAATTGGCCTAAAAAAATGAAAATTTTGGCAAATGACTCTAATATTAGGAAGGTACATATGTTATTATGAAAGTTCATAAAAGAGGTGTTTACCATCTAGATAATCAAGATAAGAAAATATATTTTCTTATCAATTAATGGTTGATCTCTAAAAAGTATTACACATACATGAGAAGCGTAATACAATATAAAAATCCTGAAAAAACTAAGGGATTGACCTACAAATCAAGGTGTGAAATTTCTCTAGAATTGTTGTACTCTACCTTTGTAGTTAAGTTATCTTCATATTACAACATATTTTTTTTATTAACCAAAATAAATAAAGTGTAAGAAATTAATAAAGTTAGATGAAATGTTTTGTTCAAAGTTACAGAAAGTTGTGCAAAGAAACATAAAGTATTTATGTCATTTTGTTTAAGTACTAACATACATATAATAAATAAAGTTGAATTTCATATATGAAAAAAAGGAGTAAACTTAAGAAAAAATATTGAAAAATTCAATTGCATTCATGGAATTATTAAAAGTACAAAAGGAAAAAAAATCATTACACTAGTAAAATACCCTGTGAAAAACTTATGTCTAAAATTAGTCCTAAGTCTCTTCATCTTGGTTTTTTCTCCATCTGATTTGTAGAGGTTCTACTTTTTTATATTATAAGAAAGGTTATTTTCATTATAGATTTATTGGTCTAAAGTAAATAAGATCAAGATAACCATAAAGTTTTAATTGAAGAAACGTCTTCATATGTATATGTATATATGTATATGTCTCTATCTATAATTATGACATGAAGGATAAGGAATCTTCTCGAATGTTTAAATACATATGCACTTTTTATCTTCTTTTTAAAGAAAAACTAGCAAAACATCAAGTCTATGTATGTGAAAATAGAATAGAGAAATGACAACCAATAGTTTTTTGGCCTAATAGGAATTCTAGACAGTTGAATCTTGTTCAAGATATTTTAATGTTTCTACTTCTCACTAAGGTGTTATTGTATTTTGTTTATCTAGCCAATATAGTCAATACTAGCAACATAAAGCCATATAGGAATGGAGTTCTACCAAATATTGAAGACCACATGATAGTTTTATGAGGGAAGCCTTTGTTTTTCAATGTCTTACGTGAATGAGTTGTTTCGTTCCTTGAGAGTTTCTTTTTGGTGTGGACCAAAGATTAAATGAAATTTAATGGTGCATTTCCAACAATACACAAGTTGATATGGAGCAAAACTTAAAGATATCATCATTATGATTAGAAAGAGAAAAGGAGCTTGAGGTTTTTGGTTCATTTCTTTTCTAAGAATCTATGGTTTTTGTTAAAGGATAATTAAGGTTTTAATAGAAGAGCACGAACGAGCTAGGTACTGATTATAAAATTGATAGATTAAGTTATGGTTTAAATGTTATAGGTTATGGAATTCTAAGCATCACGTCTAAATATCCCTAACATGCTTTGTTTTTTGACATGTCAAATAGAAGAGCATGGTCAACATTTTTGGGTAATTATTATCATTTATAGTTGATTTATTTGATCCATTTTATCATTTAAGTGATGGAGGATATTCATTCATTTGTTCTAAATAAAAGAATATAGAGCATATTATTTACCTAAAAATAAATATTCATGTATCAACTAAATAAGAACAATAGTTGTTCACTACCAAATAAAAAAAAGAAGGCTATAATTGATCGATAATAGTAAAATTGACTAGGGAAGATATAAAATGCTCGATTAAGAGAATTTAAAGTCATCATCGATCAAGGAATTAGAAGTCATGATCAACAATGAAAAGGCAATCTAGTTACTAGATATGATGGTCAACCACATAGACACAATTTATTCACAAGCTTTTCTATAATTTATCTTGATCATTTATTGCTTTCTTTTTATTTATTTCCTTTATAATTCTTTTACCTTTTTATTGCATCATTTATTTATTTATGCTTTATTTTTTCTTTGGTGTTACCCATGATTATTAAGCTTGTTCAAGTTTACAAGCAAACAGATATGCTCCATTTTATTTTTGAGGCTGCTTTTTACCTCTTCTTAGAATTTAATTCTTAATTATATTTTCTCTTTATTGGAAAAAAGAAATGAAGAACATATAACATATTAATCGAGAAGTCAATTATCGATGAATATTTTGGTATTTGATTGATCATCATTAATATTTATTAGATCAATAGTCATTCGATGTAACTTAAGTACCAAAAGGTATCAATTCATTAATGTTAAAGATTTTAGTTCAAATAGACCTATACACAAGTGAAGCTTGACTGGACATAAAAACATTTTTCATTATTAGGTAAATCAATGCCAATAGATTATTCTTCTTTCCTAACATTAGACAAGCCATAATTTAAGTATAAAACTAATCAATATTACTATTATATCCACCCTTGGGTTAACAATCCTAGGAACTAGCTTATATAAAACATCGTTCAAAATTGTTTTGTGAGCTTAAAAGCCTCAACATATTAAACATCAACTTGACATAGCACTAAAGGCTTTAACATCATCCTTAAATAAAACATGGCATATTACATGTCGGATGACAATTATGGATAAACATCAATACATTCTTTTTTAATAAATACATCATAGCCATTAGCAGAAAACTCAAAAAGATTATATAAAAACACCTGTGTAATGGTGATTGGTTCTTTATTAACCATATTCTTGACATGGTAAATTCAAACATAATCATCTTCCTTGTAAGTGAGATTGGCATAGAATTATATCATTATATCTATGTAGATGGGCTCTCATACTTTAACAAAGTGTTTATATTCAATATTCACAAAAAGTTCTTGAACATTCGAGAAATACATCAACTTATAGAAAACCACCCAATGATATTTTTAAAATGAATTTCTTGTACAAGTTGGTGTTTTAGTTCTTATAAGATAAGTCTAACATGAAGAAATGAAGTCCAAAGAGAGAGCTTAAAGGTATAATTGTAATAGTAAGAGAAGTTTCCTCTTATTGATTGACTCATGAGTATTCTTTGATAAACAAAGCTCTTCCTTTATTATTTTGGTTTGCACATCCTTGTCATGGTTAGATGCATAAAATTTAAACTTCCTTCTAGCCCTATACTTTACTCTTGATGGCAAGCTTAAAAAAAATAAGACTATGAAGCTAGAATATCTAAGTAAAAGTGAAAGATTTGTGGTTTTAATTTGTAAAAATAATATAGTTTAGGTCTGTCTATGGTTGAGGGCTAGAAGTTAAAGATGAAGAGGTTGAAAAGAGAGTTTGGTGAGGTTTATAAATGAAATACAAGTAATAAATGAGAGAGTTGTTTGGCTAGAGAAAAGGAACTTAGTTTATACAAGTTTTGGTTAGAAATGGAAGGAATAAGTAAAGGAAATAGAAGTATCAAAAATGAGGATAAAATGACTTGCCAACTCAGTAGAAAAATCAAGAGAGGTTATTTGGTTTTATACCTTGTTTCTTTGTTTGTCTAAGGAGTTATCTTGTATACCTAACCTCTATTTTTATCTAAAATTGGAATTTCTAATGTTATATCTAGTTTAGCCATCTGGTATATTTGATGATTGCAGTTGTTCCCATTTAGTTTCAATTATTTCAATGTCAAAATTTAGCACAATTCACCAAAACTATTCCTAGTTCTTTTACGTTAATCATTATAATAAAATTATACAAGATATAATATATGATACATATAAATAACAAATGTAAACATATTGAATATTGAAAGCTAGACAAAAAAGATCAAGAAAAAGTAAATAAAAATAATATAATAGGTTTAAGTTCAAATAGGGTTACCCATTTCTAACTCAAGTTATGCATAAAATTGTTCTTCACTCAAGGATTTGGTTAAGATATCAACCACTTCTATGTTCGTGATTGAAGATAAATATTACCTTTATGCATATGATCACCAACGAAGTGATGCCTAATTTCTATATATTTAGTCCTAGAATTGGATAGGGTTCTCGATCAAGTTTGTAGCATTAAAATTGTAACAATTTATTGAAATATGATTTAATTAGATACCAAAGCCCTTCGATGTTTTTTTCATCCATAATAATTAGGTACAATATAATCCCATAGTAATTTATTAAGCTTTATAGTTAAAGTTTGCTTTTCTACTAGAACATAATTATAATGCGTTTCCTTGAAATTGGCATATATTGATAGTGCTTTTTTGATCAATAATGCAACTGGAAAAGTTAAGAGTCTAAATAGCTTATAATGCTCATGCTTGTTATTCAAGGATACCTAAGACCCAATTTAAGAGTTAACACTAAAAAGTGATTGTTTAAGAATAATTTGTAATATAGAATATAGACATACACAGAACATAATATTAGAACAACTAATAATTAACTATAATAAGCTTATAATCATACCTCAATGTCTTTTAACCTCTACCCCCTTACCATTTTCATCATGGTCATGCTTAATAGCGATGCTCCTTATCATTGGACTTGTTTGAAGTTATTCCAATCCAAACTTTTTGAGGGGCTCTTTACTATACTTTAATTGGTTAACAAAACTTTTATGTGTCAAATATAAAGCTCGAGGAAAAATATCAACTTACCCATCATACTTATATCAAATTCCCTATACTTACAATACTCAAATTCCTTCCATAAAATCTTATAGTAGCTTTGAAGAATATGTCATTATCATAATGATTAAATAACTAACTTCATGTTTAATAAATATAGTAAAGAAAATTTTGCTCATGTAAAAACCTTTTGAAATTAAGAAAGTGTTAGGTCTTTCAGACTAGATCTTAGGATCTTGCTTAAAATTGTATAAAGCCTTTTTTAGTTTAAAAACCTGGGGCTTTCTTAACATAAACTCCTTTAATGATAAAACCATTTAAAAAATCATTATTAACATCCATTTGAAAAGGCTTTAATTTTTTCTTAAATAAGAAAATGTCAGTTTCATTTATTTGGACTCTAATCTAGAAAATTATGCATAGTCTCATTAAAATATATTCCTCCTTATTGGTTGTAACCTTTGGTCATCAATCATGCCTTGTTACAAACTATATATCTAGACTCATCAAGTTCATTTAGAAAGACCCACTTTGTTCCAAAAACCATGTGACCTTTGGGCCTAAAGAATGGTTCCCAAACTTTGCGTGTCTCAAATTGATTGAGTTCCTCTTGCATTATGAGTATCCAATACTTGTCTTTCAAGTTCTCCTCACTAATGTTAGGTTAACGATGAGAGATGAAAACAACATTATTGATATGTTTCACTATGGAAGATATAGTTTGAACACATTTAGAAATGTTAATCATAATGACATCTTGAGTTTATTTTCTCATTTTATAGAAATTAGGATATCAAGAGAGGCTAGAACATAATAAGAAATTAAGCATATGAAAAATAAGGATAATTATACATATGTGTGTGTGTGTAATCCTTAATTTAGAATTCATCCAAAATGAACTTCATTGATTATCTTTCTCTATTTGTGCTATCTTAGTAAGCTTGAAGTTTGAGTTTGTTTCCAAATCTAACTTTTAATCCAATCATCAATTAATTGAAGTTGTTTTATATTGAAGCATACCTATAACATGATAAGCACTTTTTGTTTTTGGTCCCCAATATGTCTTGGGTCATGTTGCTTAGTTTTCATATAATAAATAAAAAGGTAGTTCTTTTAAAAATCATATCATTTTAACACAATAATATGAATTTCTCCAGATAAAACACGTGTGAAATATAACCATTAAAATTACAATAATCACAAACAATAGAATCATTTTTATTATAAGAAGACGGGTTAGCAATTTGATTCTTTTTTCTTGATAAATTGTGAGTGTTATGAGGTTTGATGGAACATGTTGCTCTTACAAAAGAGTTTTTGGATCGTTTACACCTTTTGAAAGATTTGCAATTGGAATAAACAACTTTTAAAAATTTTAGTTTTTCAAACATCTCAACAAAGCTTTTTTTTTCTTTTACCACTTTTGGAAAGATCAATTGACAAACCCTGAATATTCTCTAAATCATTTCTCAAAACATCACAAGTAGAGGAAACATTCTCAATTTTAAGAAAACTTTCTATTTTAGTTTCTTCAAATTCTTTTACCTTTAAAACCATCAATTAATTTTCTTTTTTTCAACAATTAAATTTCTATTTAAAATAAAAAATTCATATTTGTAAGAGCAACATTTTTCAAATAAAACTACTTAAACTCATTATCAAAATGCATTATAAAAAAATATTGAAAAGAATCATCTATTATCTTATTGTCTTCATTTGCTTATAAAATATTAGTTGTTTCACTAATTAAATCAATTTTGCCTTGATTGTTAGAGGAGAGAAACTTATCACGTCCCTTTTTCATTGAACTAATTGAAGTTAGGGTAAAGAGATTACTCACAAGTTTTATAGTGGTTCAACACTAACCACCTACTTTGCTCCCTTAGCATAAAGCTTGGACTTTGACTATCACTCACAATCTTCTTCACATGTGAGACCTCAACTTTTATAATTGATTCTTTTTTCAAGGTTCAATATTCAAAATTTCACTCATATGATTGTTTTTCACAAGCTCCAAATTGAAACATAACCAATCATTTTCATAGGCTCAAGATTGAAACCTAAATGATCTATTTTATAGGCTCAGGATTGAAACCTTCACGGTTTTTTCACAAGATTATGATTAAAAAAAACAAGCTCATACACCAAAAAAATCAAAGTAAAAAATCCAAGTGGTTATAATGCCACTTATACTTTAACAAGATTTTTCACTCACAATTAAAAACAACACTCACTAATAAGAATATATTACAATATTAAAATCTCAAGTCTTTTGTAAGAAATTAATCTAACTCTTTTAGGTAAAGTGCATGGTGCAATTAGTATGAAAAGAAGAATAATCAAAGAGTATGTTCAAAGTTAATAATAATTTCTCAATGATTGCATTCAAATGTAAAGGTTAAAGGAAACACTAATTTATTAAAAAAAAAATTAGCTAACTAGCCAACTAGAAGAAAGAGATAATACGCCAAAAAAATTGAATTCTAGAAGCTTCGATATAGTAAATGGATCAGTCTGGATAATGTAAAATATGTCAAGCTAGAGTAAAGGTGGTGGTATGGAGTGTTGAAAAGGATTATCTTGTTTGTCCTATATGGCAAAGAGATGATAAAGGTATTATAAATTCGAATTTCATCTTGAGGAAAAGGAAATTCAATTTTTTATGTAAGAACAAACTAGGTACATCTCTCACACACTTTTTCATATGAGAGAAAGAGATTTTTTAGATCATATAAGATTACAAGGGTTTGGTCACATGGTAAAGAAAAGGGTAATTTTATTTGCCAATTGTCTAATGTTATGTGTTTGGCATGGTTGTTTGCTTTACCATTTATCTTTACAATTTTTGTGTAGTGTGATTAACTTATTTACCTTATAACATTTGTTTAACCATAAGTCTTTGAATTTAGGTATGGTCTGGTCTGGTCATCTAGTTTACCAAGGTCTTAGGCTTTTTAAGTGTGAAAACAAAATGCTTTAAGCTAATTTGGGGATAAGTTGTCAAGAGTTATATTAGCTCTTAAAAAGACTTAAATTTATAATAAATATAACCCTTAAGACTAATCTTGAAGCAAAAGTCACATAAATGTGATTTTCAATTTTGAAAATTTTCAAAACATATTAGAGATCCTTGAGTTACATAAATAATAATGAAGTTTCATCAACACAAATTCAAAACTTTAATTAGCAACCATTTACTGGTTTGATTCATCAAAACTAATATCAATCAATACCTTTAGACTACTAGTAAATGTTTGGTAGATGTCATATTCGTACATAACAACTCATAAATTATTATTAGACTTCAATAAAGAGTGATACTTTATTATTAGACTTGAATAAAGAGTGATACTTTGTCAAAGTGAGTAACATGGTTATAAATCTTATATTTGGTCTAATAGTGGGCTCAATTTCTTATCAAGATAATACTTTCTATTGCTATCATTTGGATTCATCATTATACTTATAGTGGGCATGATGTCTTAATTGGGTACTAATGACCAATGAAATTTCATGCTTTCAAGTATGTTAGCCTATATTATGTTTAATCTTTTATTCAATTCAAAAAGGTGAGATAGAAATGGAATTAGTCTTTTCATGATGTATTTAATATTCTCTTCATTTCCTTGGTATTAAATAATATGGTACCTATCAATATTATTGCTTAGATTAGGTAATTTTCCTTTTAATTACTTATCTAATGTGAGCTTGGTTAAAAAGTGGAAAATAAATTTAATGCCATTTGTAGTGGTGTTTCCTTAGCTATCATTATGTTATGACTTAGATCATTTCACTCTCTTAACAACTCATAGTGATATATTTATATTAGTATCCTTGATTATCATGGTATTATCAAAATGGATCATAAAATAATGTATGATCGATAATGAAATGCATAAAAAAAAAGTTCATCTAGCGTGAATGGTGTTTGTAAGATGTAAATAATATTCGTATGAGATGAATAGTGAATGAACAAAAAGAAAAAAAAAATATATATATATAGCAGTTATGGTCTTGTATGATATTGTGTGAGCATGTATCAGTTGTCTCTTCCTCTTTTACCTAATAACCTGTGGTATTTATAGATCTATAGGCCTTATAAACTTACGTAGTGGAGGGAAAATGATAAATAGTATTTTTTTTCTTCTAGAAAGTTGAGTTATTGATTGTTGTGTTTTCTATGTCATTGGTGGAAAGGTTGTCCTTTGAGATAGTTATTTGTGAGATAGAATGGCTAGGCTAGGAGATTTGGTTTAAAAGCCAAGTGAAGGATAGCCATTAGTGTAAGGAGATTTGGTATAGAAGCCAAGTGAGGGATAGCCATTGGTGTAAAGGGTGGTCATTTCAAGCAAAGATGGAAACTTTATATAGTGGTGCATGCTTGGGGAAGATAGTTATTGGCGAGAAAGTATGTATTTTTTAAGGAGACAATGTAAGGGAGATTGCTATTTGTGTGAAAAGATGGCTTTTATAAGCACGTCATACTAATAAAAATGATAAGTTAAGAATTTGTTTTTAATTATATTGTGTGCTTGGCAAGGTAGCCACATAGATGTTTGTGGCTTGATGAGTGAGAAAGAATGAGAGAAGAAGAGAGAGTTCGGTTAGGCTTGCTATGAGAGGGTTCAGTTAGCCCTTTTTTTAGGAGGGTCTGGTTAGGCTTCCTTCAAGGAAGTTTTGATTGGCCCTTGAATTTCTTTTCCTTTCTTCCTTCCTCTCTAGGCCTTGGTTAGGCCTTCTTCCCCTTTCTTCTTGTTTCTTCCTTTTTCTTTTATTCCTCCCCTTATAGCCTCAATTACACTAGTAAAGGTTTAATTAGGTTGTCTAGCCTTATTTGGATCTAGCATCTTTTTTTTATTTTGCAACATCATTTTCCCATAATATTTTTAAAAATATTTAATTAGTTAAACCAAGGGAAGATAAAATATTTATTGTTTTATATTTGTTATGTTACCAGGCTTATTCGTCCCTGATATGTAACTTGTCATGAGAAGTATCCTAAATGAAAGAATTGTTAGAAGAGGAAGTTTAGTGATAATATAAGAAGTTGAGTAATTGATTATTTTGGCTTCTATGTTATTAGTGGAAAGATTGTCTTAAGAGATATTTTTTGGTGATAAGGGGTGGTTAGGCCTGGAGAATTAGTATCGGAGCTAGGTGAGGGACAACCATTGGTGGAAAGGATAACCATTTTCAGGCAAAGATGAAAACTTTTATATTGTGATGTGTGCTTGAAAGGGATAGACATTGATGAAAAAGTAGGCATCTTATAAGAAGACAAGGTGAGAAAGATAGTTATTGGTGTGAAATGATAATCCTTTTAGAATGAGATAGGTTAAGGGATTTTTCACTATGATACGTGTCTAAAGTGTAGACACATATTCATGTGTGGCTTGATGAGTGAGAAAGTGGATGAGAAAGAGAGAGAGTTGATTAGGTTCACTTGGAGAGGATTCAGTTGGGCTTCCTTGAAAAAGGGTTCAGCTGGCCTATATATTTCTTTTTCAGTTTGCCTTTCTTTTCTAGGCCTCAATAGAATATTCTTCATTTTTTTTTGTTTTCTTTCTCTCTTTTTTTTTCCCTTCTCTTGGCCTCAATTGGGCCAGTGAGAGTTTAGTTGGGCCACTTGACCTAGATTGGACGGGACACTATTTTTTTTGCATCATCCAGCTAAATATTAGTACCTAACCAAAAAAAAAATTTCTTAAAACAAGTAAAACTTCCTGTTACGTGGAGAAGCATATAGATGGCGATAAGCACGAAGGAGGGAAGAGCGTAGAAGGATATTGAGAGTTGAGTGTAGTGAGTGTAGAGACAAGAATTGAGAAGAGAGAAGTACGTAAAATGAAGAGAGAAAAAAAAAAAAAAGAGCTTAGATGAAGAGAGAAAAGCGCCATGGGCCAGGGGAGATAAAGAGAGTTGACTAATATTTTGATTTTATTATGCACTCTTGTAAAATACTATATAATTTTTTTAGTAAACACACCTCTTGTTGCAACTAATGGCCAACGCACACATGACATCTAGCGGCAGCCCTCCTCTACCTCCCATAAATATTGCCTCCCATTTTGTGTTGAAATCACCGAATCTGTAACATAGAATTACTTCTGGGTGGCGAGAGAGAGAGAGAGAGAGATGGGTAGTTATATCGAAGAAAAGTCTGCTTCTCCAGTCAAACTGCCAACGATAAAGTTCACCAAGCTATTCATCAATGGAGAATTTGTAGATTCAGTTTCAGGTTTGTTTCTGCACCTCTCTATCTTCCCCAATCGTACTGAATCAGTCCTACGCGCACACACGAGTATTTCTTGCCTGATTCATTCACCTAACCTTTTCACCAGTAGCATTTATGATGGAATTTTCGTCGTGTCCTCTTTCCAAAATCAACATCTTCGCTATAGGCCTTCTCTTTCTTTATGTTTTATCATGAACAACAGGCTAATTACTATATCTGTTCATCGTCCCTGTCTTTGGCACCCCATCGAGCACGATCGATTCGGCGTTAATTAGCTTATGTTGTTTGTCTATCTAAGGTGATTTTAGCTATGAAAAAAGATGTCTCGAAATGAAAATCACAGTTTTTCTCACCATAGACTCTCTCAAGGAAAGAAAAAATCCGATCGAAAAATGAAACAATTTTCTTCACTCTATCACTACAAAATGGCAGCAGCTGGAAAATATTATCGTCATTTCATTTACTGATTCCATCTGGGCTAAATGTTACTGTCAGTTTCTTTATAGAACAGCTATCTGTGTCTGTCCAAATGCAACTTACCTGCGAACATTATCTTATTTGACGAATATTTTAATTTTTATCTCGTACTTGAAATTTTTTTATTAAAAAGGAGGAAATATCTATTTTATAAAATATTTGTTAAATAAAAGTCTTGAATCATGGTGCGAATAAATTTTACATAATGCGACTCATGATGGCCTGCACAATAATCATATAATATAAAAGGGGAAACAAGAACTTATTAAAAAAATATGGATTGCTCGTCAGTTTGTGTATAGTTGCTCTAATATTTTTTGGTCGAATAATTGATTTAACAATGCATGATATTTTATAATATAAACTTTCGTGTTCACTAGTGACGCGCAGTGAATAAGACAGCTTATATTATAAAGTACAATTAGCACCGGTAAGAATATTTTATTTTCTAATTTTTCAAAAGTATCTTAACCTTGATCGACTACGTTTCTGGTGGTGAAAAGGTTTTTTTTTTTTTGTTTAATTTAAATACAATTTTCCAGGCAAAACTTTCGAGACGATCGACCCAAGAACGGGAGAGGTTATAGCTAGAGTCGCAGAAGGAGATAAAGAGGACGTGGATTTGGCTGTGAAGGCTGCCCGCCTGGCATTTGATGACGGTCCATGGCCTCGCATGTCTGGTGCTGTACGTGATCCTCTCTAACACTCCTCTTTTTTTTCTTTTTTCTTTTTATCTAAGCTATACATTAAAAATAAAAAACTGAACTTTTTAAAAAATTATTAAATAAAAAATATACTATTCTAATTGACCATGGCAGCTGGAAATTGATTACGTGATTCGCAATGCTTTGAAAAGTTAGTGTATTGACGAATTCGCTACAGTTTTCAACTCATGACATAACACGCATTTCTAAGTCATAATCTGCAGTCAGATTATACAAGTCAATCAATTTTTAGAGACTTATTTAATAATTTAAGGTTTATATTTTTTTTTTCGAGAATTGTGTTAACCCTCACACCTACATAATAAATAGCTTCCTTCTATTGGATAACAATAATAATCAAATAAATTATAAAATCATTAAAACTCAAATTTAACTCATTAAGTTATCATATATGTCCTAAAATCTAAAATCTAATATGCTTAGAAATGCGATTAATATTTTAAATAATTAATTAATTTCTTAGTTTAAAACAATTTGATTTGTTCTTGGGTGGGTGGTAATAGCATGTGACAACCAGCAAATCAAAGTCACCAGCAAATCAAAGTTAGGTGTTTGGTCTTAGAATTGAAAAGTACTGTTGAAAAATTTTGAAAATTTTTTATTTTTTTAAATTAATATTTTTTTTATGTTTTCACATTATTTTGATATGCTGATATTAAAAATAATTTTAAAAAATAAAAAAATATTATTTTAAAATAAAAAATATTTTAAAAAATAAATGATGTCACACTTTTAAACCCCCTTTGAAACTTTGTTTTTATTGGTACCGCTATTTGAGTTTATAAAGGTTTTAGCAGTTAATTTGTTTTTATTTGAAGATATTTTTGTTGCATGTTGATTGATACGTACACGGACACACGTAGTCCAATATATGGTGTTGGCTAATGACACGTGGCTAATGTCAAACATGAAAAATGAGGTGACACGATGAGCCACGACTCTCTACTCTTACCAGCGCAGCGAATATAGGTTGTCCAAGGATCGGCACACTAGCAGATGATGATCTTGTTTGTACTCTAATTTTTTAATTTTAACTAATCTAGTTTAAAATAAAGCATTAAAAAAGTGGTTGGCATTTTAAAAATTAATTATTTTTTCAGATAAAAAATGATTTTTATAAAAACTATATATATATATATATATATATATATATATATAAAAGAGTGCTCAATCTATTGTATATCTAGACTTATTATACTGTGAATGAGAATAATATAATAAAAAGTTATTAAATTAATTATTTAAGATAATATGATCTTTTCACAAAATTAATTGGTTATTATAAAAAAAAAATTACAGATAACTCGGTTTTTTAATAGTTTTAGCATAATACAATGATTAAATTATGTTTAGAAATAAAAAAATTTAAATTAATATCCATGAGCTTTTTGAATTTTTATTTTTTAAAGAACAATAATATAACTAAATTATTTTTAGAAACAAAAATCTTTGAAATGGCATTAACCAGTATCTAAGAGTTTTTTTAATTTTTTACTTTTTAAAAAATAACTAAATTATTTTTAGAAACAAAAATCTTTGAAATAACATTTAGGGATTTTTTTTTATATTTTTTTTCTAATTTTTTAGTTATAATTAAGTTAACTAAAAATAATTTAATATTTTAATAAATATAAAATATTATTTAAAAGCCAAAATGTTGCAATTGCTAGCGTATAAGGCAAAGATTCTTGTTATTTGTATATAAGTTTTATTTTGTTATGTTATTTTTTACAACATTGATTGTCGATTGTTACTGTTATTTTGGAGAGAGAAAGACGTGAGAGAGTGTGTGGTTTGTTGTTTCCATTACTTCTCTCTTAGTCATTTCATCTTTTCTTTTCTTTTTTAATTTTTTGATTCACCGATTATATAAAATGTGTACTTGAGAGTGTAATTACGGTTGTTTTTCAAAGTGTTTTTTATATTGAAATGTATTAAAATAATATTTTTTTTATTTTTAAAAAATTATTCTTGAGATCAGCACATCAAAACGATCCAAAACATAAAAAAAAAATTAAATTTTATTCAAAAAAATTGAATTTTTTGAGAACCGCCCAAACGGCCACAAAATACAGGGGAAAGTGAAAACACCATCAATCTATATAAGAGTTTTTTTTAAAAAAAAATATATCTCTAATTAAATTATTTTTGGTAGTTCTATTTAAAAAAATAACATTATGATAATTTTTTAAAACTTGTTTTAATGATATTTGTGTATTTTTCAAAGAAAATATTTATTTCTTGAGAAATTCATTTGTTTCTTAAACAAATTTCTCAATTTAAATTATGTCTTTAACAGTATTTTTAATTCAAATGATTTTATTGTCAATATAAAATAATAGTTCATTACTAAATAATAATTTGATGTGTTTAATCTCGCAATTGACAATACGACATCGTAAACGAACAAGCTATATAATTTGCTTATTTTATAACCATTCTAAATTTTAAATTGAATCTTATACATTCATGCTGGCTTTTTTCATGGACCGATTTGAGATTAATTTATCAATTCTTCGTAACAATTTTGTTTGTTATATTCAATTTTTTTTATATAAAAATAAAAAAGCTACTTTGTTACTACTAAATATTAATAAAAAAAATAAAAATTAAATTAAATAAATAATACAAAAAAGATAAAACAAGAAGACTGTTCATGTTACTATTCATAAAATCTTAGAAGACTATTCATGTCACTATCATGTTGTGCATCTCTCAGCATATATGATGTGCCATAACTTATTTTTACATTACATTAAATATCATAATTGCAAAATAAAATTTCAAGATATAGTTAAAAAGTTATTGAAAGAACAATCACCAATATTT
>Ga0325414_1000296_pt1 | contig 37231 bp, 19 predicted proteins | sample PopdelMetagenome_8_FD_206183 | JGI IMG/M metagenome (GOLD analysis project Ga0325414, IMG submission 206183) | Populus deltoides microbial communities from Bellville, Georgia, United States - Leaf-PdKOR-R3 | ecosystem: Host-associated > Plants > Phyllosphere > Phylloplane/Leaf | place: USA... | reverse complement strand
AGTCGCCCTAGCCTAACAAGAAAGAAAGAGGAAACCAAAAATTATAAAGGTGCTGACTGGGCTACCGGCTATGGCCCGCTCAAGGGACTCTTATCCGATGTGATGTGACGGACACGTGTCTGTGCTGGTGATTTCTTTGGCTGAAGCTATGGACCCCTGCGCTTTTAGAATAATAAAGCTGGTTTCAAATGGCCTTTTTAGAAGGATTATGACATGCTGAATAATAATAATAATAATAATTAATGACTTGGACGTACTTGGGGCTTCAGAATACTTATTTTTTGTATACAGATTGTATTTTCAACCAGATGACGAGATAAAATACATGTACCACATTGGTATATTGCTAAACGTAGAAGGTGTTTTCACTATGTAATTGTATTTTAAAAAAATTAAATTTTTTTATTTTAAATTAATTTTTTTTAAAAAATTTGTTTTTGATATTAACACATTAAAATAATAAAAAAACACAAAAAAATAATTTAAAACAAAAAAATAATTCTTTTAAACAAATACGGCCATGCTGCGTAAACAAACACTTCCGAAACTTAAAAATTAGATTTAAAGTTTTGCATATTAAAATAGTGTTTGACATTACATTAGCGAGTATTTTTTAATTTATTTTTCGCTTAAAAATATATCATTTTGATAATACTTGAAATTTTCAACATCAACATATTAAAACGGTTCAAAAACATAAAAAAAACCTGAATTACAAAAAATTATTTTAAAAAAACAGTATTCAATACCCATGTATTTTCTCAAGACGCTTACTCTAAAGAAAAAAAGGAGTTATACTTGAATTAGTAAAGTTTTTTTTTTTTCAGTAGAGTCCAGAAAATGAGAAATAAATAAATAAATTTAATTTGGCATTTCCATCAGAAAAGGGTGGAGATAGACAACAATTGGCTATCACTCTCTCTTTTCTTCCCGGGAAAAGATGATGAAAATTTTGGAGACACCATGTTGTCACCATCTTTTGCTTTTGAAAAGGTAACCATAACTAGACGCCAAGATTTAACCAAATGGAACCGAAACCACCTTTTTATTTTTACATTTTAAAAAAGCTTGAAATTATTTTATTTTATTTTAAATTAATATTTTTATATTATTTTGATACGCTGGTATTAAAAATAATTTTTTAAAAATAAAAATAAATTAGTTAATATATTTCCAAATAAAATATACTTTAAAAAATAATTATAACCATACTTCTAAACCCACTTGTTTTTCTTTTAGCAACCAAGGCTGGCGCTAGGGCACAAAAAAGCTGGTTAATTATATTAAAGTTATGTCTCGGGAAGATTTTATCCATTAATAAAAATAAAATATACACTCTTATATAAAAATGTCATTTAAAAATAAATTGATACAAGAAAAGGTGGAGGTGGAGAGGAAAAAGAAGTTCCCGGAGAATGGGAGTTCCGAGGCGACTGGAAATCACCCAAATGTGAAAATGCAGCGAAGAATCTCTTGGAAATGACTGAATTGTCAATATGCTTGGAGCAGAGCCATGGAAAAAGGTCGTTGGTGGCAGCCATCATTTTTACGAAATTGTTTATCATCAACGAGGAGAGGACCACCAATAATGAGGTCTTCGGTCAGAGTCTCCCAGATCATCATTCTCCTCTCCCTTTCTCTGTTCGTTTTCCTACAACTGTGTTCTCAATTAGGGTTTTGCTGCTTCTTCTTACCTCTTTATGTCGCCAAAATATTTCGGTGTTGTGAGGATGTATTAATTTTGATCAATTAAATAAGTTAATTTTATTTCAATCATATTAAAAAAAAAATAACGATAGCAACTATAAAAGCATAAATATAAAAAAATTACTATTTTTAAATTATTTTAAGAAAATAATTCCAAATATTAAAGGAAAGAGCATAAAAAATCTCAATTTAAAAAATTAGCAAAAAAACCTAATAAAAAACAATGAATAAAAAGATTAGAGATAACCGGATCATTTTAAAGACCAATAAAAAATTCCACAAAAAACAAGCTAAAAAAATAAAACCCAGTCTCCAACTCAATAAATGTTAGGATGAAACAAGAAAAAATTAACTTAAACAAAGAAAAATAAAAGACCAAGCAAATCCAAACAAACTGCCTAACTTGATTAAATTTTTTAAACTCGTAACTTGTGAAATTCTAAATCCAGGTCCATTCAAGAAATTTATTACGAACCAATTTAAAAAACTTGTTAAAGCAAAAAAAAAAATGGTAATCAAAAGAATAATGATCAACTTTTATAGAAAAAAAAAATCAAAGGAGGGTGATACCAAAAGAATAAGAACTAAATCTGAAAGATTAAAAAAATTAAAGAGGAATGAAATTAAAAAATCATATTAATTTTATAAATTATTTAAGATAAAAAAATTATAATAAAAAAACAGGGATCAAATCTAAAAAATCAACAAACTAAAAAGTTATTCTATAATTTTTAAAGAGTTCACGTGAAATTCTAGATAAAGAGAAACAAGAAAAAAAAAAAAGCCATCAATACCAAATCACCACCTCAAAAGCTAGAGGGGTCATGAGAATTCCAACTCAACCGGAGGAGATACGGTCCGCTTATACCATGCTTGTGGCAATAATTTTTTTTATTAAATATTTAACATTTATTAAAATACAATATTGCACTTGAACTATCTTGATATTATAAAAAAACCGTAATAAAAAAAAAACCCCTTAAGAGATAGTTATGATGATTTCATCTTTAAAACATCAAATTAATTTAACTATTTTAAAAAAATTAAAAAGGCTATAATGCTTCTAATTGAAAGGCAATAATTTTTATTTTTCGGAGTAAATTAATAATTTTACTATGAAAAAATAAAATGACCAACCTAACCCTTCTCAAATTATTAAAGACAATTATATAATAATAAAAAAACCACCTTGCCTCATTACCTAGTTAAAAGTTTTTTGAGTATTGTGTAATTTAGTCAAATCGCTATTCCAATGAATAGCAACAGTAAAGTCAATAAGGATGCATAAATGTTTTTCCTAAACAGTCCCAAAACCCTTCTTACTCTAAGTACATAAACCTTAAACCTATTTGATTCCATTGCTGCATCTCTTATCCAGCCACATCCACCTTGACGACAAATAGCAAGTGACGAGAATCCAATATGGCATTATATGATTTATCAAATCTGGGGGATCCTCTGTTTTCATTATATTAAAGATGGCTACTGCCTTGAAGGCTTGAACAACTTCCCTTAGTATCAACTAATGAACCTCCAGTAATTTAAAAAAAAAAAAAAAACCCAGTTAACCTCTAGTACATTGCATCCCACCGTCTCCGGTCAGACCCACATCAGCAGCAGCAACAACATGCACATTGCATACCACCGTCTCCGGTCAGACCCACATCAGCAGCAGCAACAACATGCACATTGCATACCACCGTCTCCGGTCAGACCCACATCAATGGCGGCAAAATGCACAAACCCTCACACAGCAGTTTCAAAATATGTTAAAGATTTCATGATTTTCTGACATATTCAGCATTGAACAAAACACAAGTGAATGAATGCACTTGCAGATGCTAAATCTTGTGGACGCTATAACCTGCATACTCCGAAGTTAAGTTCTCCTTCCAATTCTTAAATTCAGATCCACCAAACACCAATTCCTTGATTCCAACATAGCTGTTGAAGGAGCACAAACCGGTTGAAGGTAAGCACAAACGCATGTATTTATTATTTTTCAAATGGGCAGCAAGTCCACAGAAAAGGACCTCAGCACCAAACAAATGACAATAAAAAACATAAAGCACGAATAAAAGCAAAAGGAAGGAGTTGAAGCTGCAAGGAAATCCTAGACATCAACATTGTCCTTATGTGAATCTCACAACATGTTTGTACATAGTATTCGTACTATGAAGTTGGCATTACACATCAATCATAGTCTGGGATGAAAATTGCAAATTCATATTTTTGTGCAAGGATTTATACAGTTCCGTTAAATTTCATCTCATCAAAGTTTCAGAAGAATTATGGCACATCGTCAGAAATTCTAAGAAAAAAAAGAAGAAATATGGATAACTTACTCAGAGCTTATTTGTGTCAAGGCATTTATCAGAGTGTCCAGAAGCAACGGCTCAGTTGTCCCAATATCTACCCTATTATATTTTAACATCATCCATGAGCAAGAACCATCAGAATAAGCATAATCACTACGGTGAAAAAGAGTACTCTTGAACCAATTAACTATGTTATGAAATGATCCTCATACCATATGCGTGCCAAGTTGTCTTGAATCTCAAAATCTCCAATGTTGTAAAACGTTGCTGGTGTCACATTTGCTCCCTGAATGGCATCATAATTAGGTCTTTTTTCAAAAGTTGATTGTGACAGCTGCAAGGTAAGAAACACAGGAAAAACAAACTTTAGTGCCAGGAAGAAAGAAAGTTGCAACAATGACAAATATGATTTTTTTTATTAGCAAACTAAGTGCTCTCCATTAGGCAGAATATAACTTTACAAAGCTCAACCACTACATCACCTTTTCATGCAATACAATCAACCATTTCTCAACATTTTTTTATGGCAAGAAAATTTTCTACATACTTGCATATTCATGGAATTGCATCCACCAAGACGCCCAACAATATGCCATGATCGAAATGTCTGCAAAAACATGCCACATAAGCTTCACAGTGATTTAATTTAATAGTTCAAAATACCATTACTAGAGTTAAAGAGAAGTTACATCACAAATTAAGGACACATCATTGTCCAATGGCGCATTGTAGAATTCAAACCATATATACGAGTTTGAGAAACCAAATCTGGAGATGATGGTCACAGAGTGAGTTGGTAAAACAGGAGCTAAATAGGAAAGGTCAAAGAAAAGCATCCAAGTGACATTTTCACATGAGACATCAGGCATCATGAAGAATAGGAAAGGCCAGAGTAATTATAATTTAACCATGATAAAAAAGTGGCAGTTCTCAAAGACCTTCAAATTACAAAAGCTATAAGAACCAAGGAAATTTGAAATCAGTTGATAAAAGGGGTGGATTTAGTACCATAGACCGCATCATATATGCTTGGATAAATTGTGGATTTGGTAGTTACTTTCATGAAATAGTGTTCAGTACGATTCCTACTCACAAGCAAGCATCATTATCTTAGAAAATTTTGATATTACAGCCAATATGAATTGCTATGAATTCAAGTCTACAAGCCAGAATATACAAATATATATGCATCCTGATTCCTGACTGTTATGAAGAATTTGCACCATAAGCTGAGTGAAACTGTGGGGTATCGCTCTGCAATGGCTTTCAAGCCTGCATAAATAGACTTGTAATACTACCACTTGAATCAAATTGTGTCATGGTCATAGCAAATATCAGTTTCTTAAGTTTCGACACGAACACCTATAGCATGAAGCAAGACAAATTCTTTTTTCCCTATGCCTAACACCCTTCAAAATGCTCTACAAATAAACCAGCAGATTTTATCTTCTGTTTTACTCAAAAAACACCAAGAAGATCACCAGGCAAAGCAAGAATTGAAATACACGATAATCATAGTTTTTGAACAAATGGGTTCTCAAGGAATCAGCTTATGACACAAAGATTGAATATCTTACTTGTTGAAAGTAACCTTCATGGGTTTAGCTGAACCTGTCTTTGCGTGCAAAATCTTGTTCTTTTTACGCCTCAATCTTTCTTCCATCTAAAAACCCATTATTGCTCACTTCCATTAATCAACTAACATAAGGCAAGGTAGTGATATTTATTACACAAACGATAAAAAAACTAAAAAAAGTGAGAGAGAGAAAAGATGAACATACTTTAGAGCGAGCTTTAAGTGGGTCATCAAGACAAGAACCAAGAATGTCAGCAAATTCAGGGTCTTTATCATAATCCTTTTCTTCTCTGCTTGGATTATGCGATGATGATGGAAAGTCATTCTGGAAGTCAAAATCAATGTCATTTTTTGTGCTCTTTGTATGAGCATGATTCCTAAGCAACAGTGGAGTGTCGTTGGTTTTAGACTGCTTCTTCTTCTGATTTAGAAATGGAGGCAAAGAGTTGGAGTGTCGAGATATTTGGCACCATAAGGCAAAGCTCTGGGATTGAAGAGGGGATGACAAGATAAGCATTTTTTTTGGGGGTGGTTTAGAACATCAGTCGTTTTTGTTTCTGATAAACCCCACCCCCCGGCTCAAGCCGACAACTAGAGAGGTTTATATTTATATGGTCCCTGTACTCTTGATTGTTTCTAGTCTTGTTCCTCTACTCAAGAAACATTTTTAATATGATCCCTAAATCCAATTTCCGTCCAATACACAGTGCTTAGATATGCATCCTCTTGACATTTTGCCAAGAATTAATGACACTTTAAAGAATGTTTCTTAATTTTTATAGCCAGCTGAGATCTTCGATGCTTCGGATTCTCGATCCTCCTGTGCAGTCGCTCGAGTTCAATTGAGCATTGAGTTGCCAAAACACAAAAAAACTGGAAAGGATTCAGTGTGTTACATGCACTACGTGACCTGGGAAGTTAATTCGGGTAATTAGTTGCAATATTGATGTTTATTCGAGTAAAAAATATTGATTCATACAGTTGATGATCATGTCAATGGTCAAGAACATAAATAACACTGACAGATTATAGTTACCAACATATATATACAGTCCAAGGCTGGGAAAAATAATTTATTCTATTAGCTGATGCAATGAGTCGTCAATGAAGAAAAGGGCAAACATTTCCATCGGAGGGAAATTTTAAAGTAGATGTGGCTGCCTATCTATTTGCAAAGATACAGTGCCAGTATTCTAACATTATCCAGTTGCAGTTGATGAAGCATTCCATGGCACAGTAATGTAACCTACAGTATAATCAACCCCTTCAAGTTTCTTCTTGAATGGCAGAAGAAGCTCCTTGTGAAGCTCTGATCATTTCCATGTCCTTTGCAGTAGTCTTCATGTCGGGTCTTGTCTGGCCATTCAAGTCTAAACATCTTCTTGCTAGCTTACCAACTGCTGTAATCTCTTCTTTCCTACCCTCCTTGAGAACTCCAGCATCAACGATTTCGAACAAACGATTTTCTTCCATTGACTGTCGAAAATATGCTGCTAAATTCTGTACGTCTCCGGCTGGGGTTGCAAAGATTGGTTGCTGCCCTGTTAAAAGCTCGACGAGAACTACTCCAAAGCTGTAAACATCTCTCTTTTCGGTGAATTGATTTGACTGTAAATACTCTGGATCAAGGTAGCCAATAGTTCCCAATACAAGAGTGGTCAAGTGAGTTTGATCAATGGCAAGTGCTCTTGAAGTTCCAAAATCTGACATTTTGGCTCTATATTTATCATCTAAAAGTATGTTTGTAGACTTTATGTCGCGATGATAAACAGGTGCGGAAGCTGCTGAATGCAGATAAGATACAGCATTAGCAACTTCTACAGCAATCCTTAAACGAATTTCCCATGTAAAAGGAAACTCACCATTCGGATGATGTAGTTGTTGGAAGAGAGTTCCTTTAGGGATGAACTTATAGACTAGTAGAGGAACTTCTGTCTCCAAGCAACATCCAAATAACTCAACAACATTTCTATGGTTAATTTGTGACAAAATTACAATCTCGTTGATAAATTCTTCTAGTCTGCACTGGTCCACTTCTTTCGATTTCTTGATAGCTACAATTCTTCCATCTGTCTACACTCCTTTGTAAACAGTTCCTTGACCTCCTTGGCCTAGAATTCGATGCTCATGATAGTTGTCTGTGGCCTTCTCCAACTCCTTGGAGGCAAAAATTTTGTTCGCTCAACATTGCTTTCACTTGCAGAAAGTTGTCGCTGCAATAATAGCCCACCATTCCTTTTGAAAAACAATTGCTTCAGCTTAATCACCTTTCTTCTTTTAATCAACTTGTACAACCACAATGCTCCGATAAGGAGCAACATTAATCCAAGAACGGATCCACATCCTGAAAAACCCACATATACAGAGTCAAGTTTATTCAATTCAAGCCTTCCAATATATGTATATGAGCTTGGAAATAGAAAAAAATGAAAATGCATGACAGTTTCCCACATTGAAATGCGTAGGATTGTACCGTATGGTCGAACCGAGTACATTCGAAAGCTCATTTTTTTGCTTCAGATTGGAACAATAATATAGATTAACACGAGGAAAAATGATTCAGTAACAAAATCTGCATACCTATAACGATGATGATAGCTCTAGGTTTTTTGGTTTCTGATCTGAGTTGGTAGCATTGGTTATAATTTTTATAATACCCAGCAGGATATGAGGAATTGTGTCCCCCTGCATTGTTCATACATAGCAAATGGCAGCTATCGGTCCCAGGATACAAGCAATTCTCCAAATTTTCTGTTAAAAGAACAAATATATGACTGCTTCAGATTTCAAAATGCAAGAAAAAAGCTCTTAGAAGGTTCACCAATAAAAAATTATCTCAATCTTATATTTATTGTCACAGAATTTGTGACTTAATCCTGTTTATCTGAGTTTTTTCATTGTTTTATTTTTATTTTTAATTTTACTTTTAACATTGAAATTATTAATATTCCAAACAGAATCTTGTTTATTTTTTAACCTTTTTTTGTTATTATTTTCTTATCATTTTTATATTTTTTATTCATATATTTGATTTGCTATTTGATTGATGAATGGGTTTATTTATTTATTTTCTTAATATTTTTTTATGTTAAAAGAATTTTTTTTCTTAGCATTGTTTTTATGTTTAAAAGAAAAGTGACCGGCCGTTGTGAATCACGGGCATTTACCGCTGTGAAGCGTTGGGAAAAAAAGACTAGTGAACTACTATTCAAATAGAAACCATGTGAAGACGAAGCAGCATCCAGTTGGCCAGAAATCTGTGACCTGCAATACTATCAATACATTCATTGTCTTCTTGAATGGTGGAAGAAGCTCCAAGCGAAGCACTAATCGCTTCCAACTTCGTTACCACTTCTGTCTCTTCTTTCCTACTGTTATAATCTCCTTCATAAATAATGGTGGGCAAATATCTTCATTTTAAAGACAAAAAAGAGCCTGCCTATAGCTGCAATTTATACACCGGTGGATCCTTCATCCTAGTCTGCAACTTTACTAACAGTCAAGTAGACTTGGTAGATCAAGTTGTCGATCACATAACATATAGCAAATTTGTCTGAAACAAGGTGGTCCGGTCCACACTAGAGGGAAATTGCCATTCAGAAAAGAAGCATAATCATGAATTTGAAACGCGCAAACACGTGAATAATAGTTAGCTTGGTCGGAAATATCACTCTATGCAGTACTAAGAATTTTGATCAAGTTCCACTCGCACCTGGCCTCAAAGCGGTACTAAGTGAATTTGGATCAAATTTCACTTACACCTAACGCAGCAAACAGAAGCGTGCACCCAGCTACTTAGACGAAGCCAGATTTTTCCCAAGTCCACAAAGCACCACTTACTGATATGTCCCTCGTTACTTACTATACAGTATCAAAATACCTGCTAGTAGTCGAAAACTTTCTGAAAGCCATCTTAGATCAGGGGACAAGAAGCAAAGTTTGCCTACTTCTTAGATGAGTTATATTCTACTTCTTGCAGGCGGGTAGAGCAGCATCTATCGGAAAAATCAACACCCTTCTAACATGAATCAGATTTTATAATTTATAAATCAGAAAATTTTTGGAACAACATACTGTACATACAGTAGCTGAATTTGAGTATGCAGTAACATCTATACAGAAGAAAAGGAGAAAAAGAACAAAGAAAAGAATAGTCATGAAGTAACTGGGAATACAAGAATCTCCATCACGGAACTCGTTCCAACACTCGCTGCAATGCCTTCTTGATACCGTCTTGGTCAAGTGTTGTTGTCAGCTGTATTTCCTGCACCTGAATTATACAACAAATTAATAAGAGAGAAAGATAGGGAGACCATATCAACGAGGAGGGGTGAAAAGACAAACATAACCTACCTGCCGTCCAGCACGAGCAAGGAGGGTAAACTTCCTATTTATAGGTGGTGCCTGTGGAATGATTATGGGATGAGAATAATAAAATATAATAAGGAGCACACAGCGCAAGAAACACAGTATAGTGTGGCCTAAACGGGAGCAACTCACATTCGAAAGCCAAAGTTGCAGGTCTTGTGAAACAACACGCTTTTCAAACCCTTGTCTGCTAATTCTTATGTCATCTATGCTGGACAAGAATGATACAAAGAAAAGCCGAATAAGTTGCTACTCTGAATCATGGTAAGTTCAATGAGCATAAAAGGAAATGTAAATATTTTTAAAGTCTACTCATAGTTGAAGTTAAACCATTTATTCATAGAAGAGTCTCAAATGAAATAGGGTGGGCATATAGTGATATAAAAGTCTCATAGATTCCTAAAAGATGCATGCTTAAAGGAAAACAGATTACAAAATAATTTCAGGACAGATACAGAAAACTATGAAGCTTGGAAATGACGTTCATGTTGAGAAGGGAAACTTTGGTTTAATATATTTGCAATCAAACCCTAAATCTTCAGAATGAACTTCTTTAATGGAGGATAAAACCATACCCATCTTCACGTGTTAACTCTTGAAATATTGATTCAAGCCCTGGTAGAGGTTCAATAGTAATGCTGTTGTGCATGTTCAGAGGATCAGGAGCAATCGAACCATCCTGTAATACATAAATATCCATTCAAAATAGAAGCTTTAATTATGTCAATGGAGCATGTAACGTAGTCTTACAAACCTGAGGAATCACTTTGTCCAAAGTTTCTAGCAGTGGATCTTCCTCCAATTGTTTGATTGACAGTGTAATCCTTGACTTTCCCCTGCATTTATTTGCAATTATAATATTACAGTAAGAGGCAAAGTAAAGGAAAACAGCTGATCAGAGACAAACACCGTGACAATTAAGCTGATTCCAACCCATTAGGTTGCCTAATGTAGGTAATGCTAGGCTAGAAAAATGAATTAGCCATGTCCTCTTTCAGAAAACCACTCAAGATAGCCTTTAATGATATGCTAAAGAATGGATTAGTCATAAAGAAACCATAAGGATTGTTACGCAAATTTCTTGACGTTTACATTTTAATTCTTCAAAAGAAAACAAGAGTTAGAAAAGATAACATGAACTCTATATATCAACAGCCTTTTCCTTTTCACTTTTTAATCAGTGTATGTTTTAAAGTATTCTCAATTCTCTGCTTTTTAGAATCCTCTCAGGTTATGGTAACTAGGAGTGATGTTTAGGATCTTAATGTACAAGGAACCATACCAAGTAGATGAATGATCTTACTTAAAAGGTATGTCCATTGATCGCACAAGGAAACTGAGTAGATTGGATCAATAGCCCATGGATTGAACAGACACGAACTAGGTGTAAAAATGAAACCTAGAATTAAAAGGCTACCCATTGACCTATGCCACAAGGATTCAACTTTATGCAAAAAAGAGAGGAAGGGGACCTTGCATTACAAAAATAAAATATCAGATCATCAATCAAATTCTGAAAACTTATTTTCATAAGAAAAAAAAAATTGCATTTCACTGGCATGTTCTTGTGTTTAAACTCTGATTATAACATTCTCAAAGAAATAAAACACCCCATGGCGTACACCAAATAAAGGTCTGGGCACTTTAGTACTGTACAAGGCACAATTGGTTGCATGTTACTGAAAATGTCTCATTGAGAATTCATTCAATGCAAATAGTAATGGGAGAGAAGCAAAAAAGACTTACTGATCTATATCAATGATTTTGACTGTTACTTCATCACCAACATTAAGGATGTCCCTTACATCTTGAACTAAATCCCATGAAACCTCAGACACATGTACCAGTCCAGTGAGATGATACAGACCTGTATTGTAGTTTCAAGAAGCCACCAATAATTCTTGCAAAATTATAAATCTCAATGGACAGAAAGAAGTCTATACAAACAGAGAAAGTGACTACCATCAGGGAAACGCAAGTGAATAAAAGCACCATAGTCCTCAACAGAACCAACCCTTCCTGCAAAAATTTCCCCTACATTAATTCCTTTAGAAAACTTTGACCAGACAGCTTCCTTTTCAGAGAATATCAATTTCCTGTTCTCCTCTTCAGCGTGGATTACCTAAATGTTTGAGAAGTATACCAACATCACTAGAGTTGAATGAAATGTCGAATTGTTACCAGGCAAGGAGAAGCAGGGAATAAAAGAACAAGGAGCAAGATGAAAAGCAGTTACAAGAAACGGGAGGAACTGAAGCATCTTGACATGAGATGAAAAGCAGTTCTCTAAGAAGTCTGCTCTTTACCATTTTCACTTTTATTTCAGGTGTTCTGGATTTCTTATTATCACCATTGAGATTAAAAAAAATTGTTTTTTTTATTTTTTTGGTGGGGGGGGGGGGTGGTTAATGCTTTAAAAATAAAACAGAATCATTGTGCTCAATGGTGTACATCAACATCACTAGCAAACAGTTCCTCCATGTTCAGCAATTACTTCTTCCAAGTCAGTGTTAAGTGAAGTAAGTAAAATCTTCAGAAAATCATCATAACAAACACAAACCTATAGTTCAAGAAGAAATAAATCTAAGCACTGCTAAGTAAGGTGTTCATCATCTGGAATGCTGAAACTCATCAGTTTGATCAACCACTAATTTTCTCTTATTGTAGTCATTTTGTATTTAAATACTATATTAAGCTCTGCATTTATTCTTTGCTTGTAAGTCTCCATGTTATTAGCTTCATCTTCTCTCTATCCTATTGGACAATGCATTTATGCATACATTTACTCGTTTAAACTATTGTGTTTGAAGTTGTGGGAGAGTATAAAAAAGAAGAAGAAGCAGGTTTGATTTAAAAAAAAAATTGAAACCATGATTTGGATTTACAAGACACTTAGAATCATGGTTTTGATAACACAATCCGAACGCCACCAAAAGGATACTCCTAACAATGATTTAGTCACCTAATAGAAGTGGTCAAAAAACAGAGTGCCTGTCTATATCACAGGGCAATCATGAGCCATGGTCATTAAATAATGGCAATGTGATAACTCAATGGCTCGATCACAACAATTAACCAGAAGAAATGTTTTTAACATGAACTGAATGGGCCTTTCAAAATGGATTTGAAAGACATCCAAAATCATGGCTTTGCATAATACAAGACTGTTAGCAAAACACTGCTAGGACTTCAGTACAAGACCCTTCACGGAAGAGCCAAATAGGGCTTGATTCCAGCACAAGAATATCATAATATTTTCCACCTTGTCCCATTTTAAGTTTTTTATGCTAAAGTCACTTTCCTTAATTTGAGAGAGAAGAGTTATTTCCCCTCTAATCGCTTATATAAAAAAAGAAAACAGAAACACATCCATCATACTGTTTTACAAAGGAAAACAGCAAATATGATCATGGGATTTTCATTTACATGTTCCTGGCAATGCTTAATAACTACCAAAACAGGACAAAGGTACACCAAAAGACAAGTGCAAGCTTACAAGCTACATGCATTTATAAAACTAAATAAAGTCTAACACCCACATGAGGAAAAATTAAGTTCTTTTGCACTTCAATTCTAGCAAAACAGACAGAAGAAAATCATTACCTTCACGGAAATGAGTAAACCAGTCAAATCTTTTGCAATCTCATGGATAGTCTTCTGTGGATCTGCATGAAATGTAATCACAAAATCAGAAATACATAGTTTTGCAACAAGCTCTCAGTCACAACTCCACTTCCAAAGCAGAAGTTCATTGAAAATGCCAATGTATGATAGAAAAGGAGAAGTTACAAGGAAAAAAGAGAAATTTCTAGGAGTATCAGCGAAGGTGATGCTTAGCCTACATAAATGGAGAACTAAAAAGTTCAATAGGAGTTCCTGAAAAGCATTAGAATCAAAATTCAAATTCCAATCCTCCTTAAAACATTCCACCTTGTCTGCTAATGTTTTTCCATATAAAAAAGTGAAAAGAACAGTCATCACAGCATTCCCTGTAACCCAATATCATCATTTTAGTTAAAAATTACAGGCAAGTCAAATTATATTCGGCTGCCGAAATACCCATTATATAATAAAGGGCAAAACCAAAAGTAAGAGATAATATAGAAATGACCAGAACATTGATTTGTTGTCCTAAACTCGCTACTCTTGTGGGAAAAAGAAAGAACTACTTCAAAAACATGGGTTTCTACCAGAAAATGTGTACCCACCTAGTTTAGAATTCGGTTCAAGATGATTTCAGAGACAACAAGTTGAGTTGAGATGATAAAGTGAGTACAAAATCCAGCAGCTATGAATTGCAAGTACTCTTGACCAAGTAATAACTCGCAAACTCGTAATTGCATAACCAGATAACAAATTTATGTGAAAAGAGAGAGCACGCTCTGAGACCAAGTACAATGAGAAAGCAAGTGAAGGGCAAAGTACCTTTGCAAGAATGTGAAGGGCTCAACAGAGGGAAGGGAAGAAAACCCACAAGAGAATAAAAACGAACAATTAAGCCACCACCATTGAATCCTTCAACCCTTCCCTGCAAGATGTGTCCACCATCATAGTAAGCCTTTACCGCCTTCCAATCAGCAGACCTCTACTTCTTTGTACAAACACTGTGTTAGTTTTGATCATTAAGTAACATTAAAAAAAATGGAAATTTCAAGATATGAAGCAAGCAAGAAACAAGAATAAAGATAGCAAAACAACACACCCGAGCCTGTCGCAAAGCATCAGGTGATGGTTCAAGAACTTCGTCGGTGGCAGTGGTGATAGCTGTTTCACTAGAGTTTTCAGCTTTGGCATTGGCAGAGACAGAGAATTTAGCAGTAATATTATTAGTTGAACGTCTAGTTCTTGAAGGAGGAATGAAGAGAGGAGAAGTTATAGTGAAAAATGGAGATGCATGATCAGTAGTTGCGAAGATTTGTTGTTGTTGTTGATGATGATGTTGTGAGAGAAAGGCAGAGAGGCCTGCAAGTGTGAGTGATCCTTGAGTTACAGAGAATATTGGCATGGTTGATGGGTGGAGAACTTGAGAGCAGGGAGAGTGGCATTTGGTTTGGATTGGGTTATCTACAAAGACAATAATAACACTCCACTTCTCAAGTTTCAGTTTGGAGATTTTTTTTTTTTTTTTGTGGTCGTCAGCTTCAATTGAATATTCAAGGTGTCGAATCTCTGCCCACAAATATTTTTTTTCTTTTTTCTTTGTCATATGATCAAATTTATTTATAACATTGATATGTTATTATTTTTTAAAGTATTTTTTATTTAAAAATATATTAAAATAATATTTTTTAATTATATTTTTGACATTCACGTATCAAAATAATTTTTTATTTAAAAAAAAAATTATTTGTAAGTAAAATAAAATTCAAAAATTTTCAAAAGCAGTTTTTAAACATAAAAACAAATACATTCTAATATTCTTATTAGAAAAAAAAACACATTTGCATGGGTTTTTTTTTTTATTGTAGCCATAGATTTAAAATCTTAAAAAATTTATTTTTAAGTAAAATAAAATTTAAAATTTTTCAAAAGCAGTTTTTGAACACAAAAACAAACATATTCTAATACTCTTGTTAAAAAAAACATACAGGGCATGAGTTTTTTTTATTGTAGCCATATATACAGTTTACTGTGGATTGCTATAATAAAAATATAATTTCACTATTGGGTTGGAAAAAAAATTAGTTGTAAGGGTATTTTGATCTTTTAAATAGATTCATTGGTCATTAAAATATTGATAGAGGGTGTGTTAATCTTTTCTAATATTTTTTATAGTGAAAATACTTTTCTACTCACAAGGTCAATAAAATTTAGAATTGTTAATCAAATGATGTTTTTATCTTTTCACAAACTTTAAAATAGTAAAAACATTTCTTTACCTCCAAGGTAAAAAAATAATACTTAAGCTGTTGATTAAGGGCTTTTTTTGGTTTTTTCCTTCTTAGGCTACTGTTAAAATACCCTTAAAAAGACAAAAAAATAAGTTATGCATTTACTATGTTTTGGTCCTTTCACATTAGTTTGTTTTTTTATTTTTAGGGTAATGAGAGCATTTTGATAATTTTACATTGCTTTTTTAATTTTTAAATCGAGAAAGTTGTTGACGTGTTTTCTTTATGCGTAAGCGAGTGGGTGGTGTTCACGCCTTTTAAGTGGCATGTGCGACGTCACCCGGTAGCCAAACCTGGCCTTTCACCGTGTCCTTTAAAGCATTAGCACGTTCTTTTCCTCCTGATGGTGCGCGTAGCTGTGGATAAAGGGTGATTTGTCGCCAATAGTTGTTTTTTTTCCCTTCCTTTTTTATATCTTCTAGAAAAATTGCATGTCTATCCTCTCTTCTTCTTTTTTTTTCATTTTTCAATCCCAGCTCTTATGTTTTTTATTGATTATTTTGTCCTGAGCCCTTTTAGAAAGAAATTTGTATGTTTTCAATTTAGTCCTTAAATTACAATTTGTTAAGTATTATTTTTTTTTAATTTGCTCCTTATTCTTTTGATTTCTCATTTTTATCCTTGGTTTTTTTGTTAAAGTTTTATTGGTTTTCAATTTTATCCTTCAATCAACGTTTATGTTGTTTTATTTTTTTTCAATTTAGCATCCATTCTTTTTATTTTCTTTTCCTTTTGTTAATTTTTTTTTTCTTTTCAATTTAACCCTTAAATTTAAATTCTTTTGATGCCCTCAAATTTATTTTTTATTTTGTTTTTCACCCTCATTCTTTTAATTCTAGTTTTTTAAGTGGTTGATTTTTTTTCAGTTATATCCTTTGGTGTTTGATTTGTTCGAGATTAGACTTCACGATTTTTTTATTTGTCATGTTTCCAATCTAATGACATGAGTTACAAGTTTTAAGAGTTAATACGGTCAGAAATCCTTTTTTTCTTTTCTTTTTATGATTTTACATTTAAAAAAATATTGGTTTCATGGTTACCTTCAATTTCTTTTCTATTGGTTTATCTCGGTCTCATTATCTAGACCATGAGTTTTGCAATATTGTTTTTTGGATAAAGGTTTTTTTAAAAAGAAAACTGTTGTTTTGTATTTAATTTTTGCAATTTTTTTATTTTATTTCATTTTATACAGATAAGCTTTATTTTGTAAAAATAAATAGTTATTTTGAAATAATATATCTAATATGTTTGACCATGCATAATTTTTTTTCCTTTATTTTATTCACTCGGTTTCATATATATATTTTTTTTATTATCTTTTATTGATTTTAATAAACAAGTTCAGTGGACACAAACGGGTAAATGTCATATTTTGTATGCGTTTAATAAAAAATATATTATATAAGATTATAGAAATATTATCCAAAAATAAATACTTTTTATTTATATAAAATATAAAGAAATCATAGATGAATCAAAATAATTATTTCAAAAATTATATGCATACAAAATAACTAAAAAAATAATCGTTATTTAAAATATGATATAAGAACAAGATAAAAGTGAGAAGGGATACTAATTTAAATATAAATAAAAAAATACCTATAAAAAATAAAAATTAAAAAAACAAATAAAGAAAGAAAAAAGAAGAAGAAAAGGGTTTACATTGTTGGGCCTAGCCCATTTAACAAGGGCCTACACGCTTGAGTCGTTAATTTTTTTTATCATAGAAGAGGAGGCTAACATGTCACTCGCCTCATTTGTTTTGAAAAAAAAAATTAAATGATGCGTCATCTGATTTTGCCCAGAGATCGGTAACTGTGTGGCTGGAAAATCAAAGTTGAAGGTTTTTTTTTACCAAAAAACCTATTTTCAATCTATTTTTAACTCAAAACATCTAGAAAAAACCTTAGAAACCTTGTTAAACAAATTCATGGCTTAAACAAAACCTAAAAATGGAATAAAAACCAAAATCAACTCAAAATTAAAAATCTTCTTGAGCTAACATTAGTTTATTTAGGTATTTTCAAGGTACAACCACATCTAAATTGAACTCACTTCATCATATGAAAACTTGACATAAAGATCAATTGTTTTGGTGATTGAAAACCGAAGATTTTCTCTTTTCTTTCTCAAATTAGGAACTAAAAAAAAGAAAATGAAGGTCTAGAAAAACTTGACATAAAGATCAATTGTTTTGGTGATTAAAAACCGAAGATTTTCTCTTTTCTTTCTCAAATTAGGAACTAAAAAAAAGAAAATGAAGGTCTAGAACAAAATTGATTTTCGTTGAAAATTCAAAAATTTAAGGAACCCAATTGTTATAATTAGTAAAGAATAAGGACTAGGTTGAAGGTTTCAAAAAATATTTTCTAAAATACCACTCATCTTCTCTGCATGTTCTATTTTAATTATTTGTCTTTCAACTTCACCCTTACTTAACAATTTTAGCCAAATTAGTCTTCAAAAAAAAAAAAAACTCATAGGTACATTGAATCCATAATGTCGATGAGTCTTAGACCACAATACATGGAGGAACAATATTTCCCCACACCTTTTAGAGTACATGTAATAAAAAGAGGTTTAGCTTTGCTTAATTTTGAATGGAGGGAGGGGCTAAACATTGTAAGCTAGGAAAAAGAAGGGGATGTGTTGCGCGGAAAGAAAGAAGCTTCTGTTTAGGATTGCGGTTCAAATAGAAGTTGGCTAAAATTAAAAAAAAATTGTTTATAATTTTTTTTTTTGAATTGTTTTGATGTGCTAATGTTAAAAATAAATTTTAAAAAATAAAATAAAAATATTATTTTAATGCAATCTAAATAAAAAAACACTTTAAAAAATAAGCACTACCACACTTTCAAACATGCCAAGCTTTCAAGAGAGATTCAAAGAAAGGACGAATACGGCCTATTAATCAAGATCTTTTTAACTATTTATATAGTTTCAAGTTTGTAAGGTAGATGGGAGGATTGTTCCCTTTTACCTCTCAATAAATGGCAGTAGCACCCGTGCAAGTACGTTTTCTTTTTATGGGAAAACATTCTTGTACGAATATTTCAAAGCAGATGCAGCTTATAACCATGGCAGAAAGTGTTTCTTTACCAAGAAGATTGACAATATGCTATTTTTAATTGAGAGAAATAAACAGTTAATTTATATTGAATATGATTTGTCTCAGGATTTTTATCTCAGGATAGCTGGAGACTAAAATATTCTTCATCTCTTTTTATCCTTTCAGATGTTTGGATTCGTTTAGTGTTTTTATACGTAGTTTGGGAGTAACGTATAAACCAAGGAAGGGTCGTCTCCTTCCTTCCATCGCTCACATTTTTCGATCTTTCTTCTCATCTATCCTTCCTGAAAAATAAAGAAGATTTCACAGTAAAAACTTCTTGGATTCTTGAGCCAGCTCGCCCAAAAGGTCATATTTGCCAATCTTGCTGTGATACAGACACTGAAACTTGGAGACATTGATGATATTATTGTTAGAGAATAATATAAATCATATCCTAGGACCTCACCTAAGAGCTTAAGCTATTGGGTTGAAATGGTTCTTTGACATGGTATCAGAGCCTTGATGACCAAGCGGTCACGAGTTCGAATCTCACCATCCCCATTTATTTGATAAAATTTAAGCACAAGGTAATGTGGGCCTGTGCAAGTTTCAAGCCCTAAGGGCTTTCACTTGAGGGGGTGTGTTAGAGAATAATATAAATCATATCCTAAGACCTCACCTAAGAGTTTAAGCTATTGGGTTGAAATGGTTCTTTGACAATTATTGGTCTGCAATGGTGACCAGACCAGCCAATCCATACATAGGATACATCTCTAGGCCGGTTAAGGTAAGAAAGTGGATCAGATTTTAGTAAAAAAAAAACATTACTTAAAATTAAGTACATTTAAAATATGTTGCCAATGCTCATTGTTCTCCTCGAATTAAGGCATAATTAATTAAAATCCTTCACCAGGGATCATTTTTCTCAAGTCGTTTAAGAAGCCATTAAGCTTTCTGTAGTCCCGCATGTAATTCTCATAAACAAAAGTTGCCCCATTGAAAACAGGTAGCGCTAACCACATATGAACCAGAAGCTTGATCAGTCCCCACAATGGAAACCTATAATTAAAAGAAAGAAGAAAAAACTAAGTAAATGTATTGTTTATATTATTGGGAGATTTGTGTATAATTAGCACTTAATTACACGTACCATTGAAGAAATACCAGAAATGTTATCTCGAAGAGTGATATAAATGAATATAGAATCCAATATGATAACCACTGCTTGTTGTCTCGATGTGAAGGCCTTTCAATTGCTTGAATTGATGCATAGCTGTTGAGGGGAAAACATTAACATTGTTTATTGTTTCTTTGATCTTTTCATCTCTTCTTCTTCTTCTTTTTTAAGAGATATTAATAATGATGGGGTTTTAGAGAGGTTAACTGTTTGGAACGTGGTTATGATTTTTTTTTTATTTTGTTTTGCTTGAAATTAATATTTTTTTAATGTTTTTGAATTATTTTGATTTGTTGATGTTAAAAATAATTTTTTAAAAAATAAAAAAATTACTTTTATATATTTTTAAATGCTTATAACTTTAAAAAATAACCGATATTACAATCTGAAACATTGTTTTACTTACGCAGGATAAAGAAGCATTATTGCAGGCCTGCCTCCAGAAAAAAAAAAATTAGTATGCAACATATTGTTAAAGAAAATAATAATCAAGAATGCATACTAGAAATTACCCTAGCATTGGTAGAACTAGTGCATTCACAATTGAAAAAACTGCTCCAAGAAGACCCATGCTCCTCCTTGCTAATCAACAGTCTCCCGTGAAATAACAATTTTACTGAAGAAACTACGTAAAATTAGTAGCGATTTAATTTGTGCAAGATATATCTATATTCTTATCACAATTGCCTTTTCTTTCTTATGTAAAATCTTACCTTTTTTTCACAGGTTTCTATGATGTTGAAAGACTGATATAAAACAAAAGGATTCGGTGGAATTAATTAATTTCTGTATCAAGAAATTTAAGTATATTGATTGCTTGTATTTACACACACACACACACCAGTGATCATATCTTTAGAATTTAAGATTGATCACACTCTCGTTCAGTGTGGCTACCATTAATGGGAGGCCCATGCATGGTTTTTAACAAGGAAACCCGCGTCTGTCATGATGATCAGCATACCAGGTTTTTAATTATGCAGACTGGTGCATAAGCACAAGAGAGGCAATGGCGCCCTTACTTGTTTTCTTGTTAATGAAGCCTTTGAAGAAGGTGATTGCACGCACAGGATTCAAAATAATAATCAGATGCTAAAAAAAAAAAAATTGGATATAAATTTTAAAAAATAGTTATTTTGATTTTACATGTCATCAACAATTTCATTCTCACAAAATACAGTTGGAATTGCTTTTCATATTTTATTATATTAAATTTTAATGAGAAGAAGGCTAAGACTCGTTCCCTTCCTTTGCTTCATGAATTCAAAGTCAATAACCAGGAAAAAAAAATATTAAATTTCTCAGACCGATGTGAAAAACGTACTTTTAAAATCATCCAAAAATAAACTTAATTTCGATGGATATATAAGCGGATAGAATTAAAAAAAAAATAACAAAAAGGTTGATGATTATTCTATCATGTGAAGACGATGCCATGTATTAATATAACAGGAAGGGGATCAAAAGGTTTTCAATTGAGGAGATTCGTTTCATTTAAGAGCTTTACAAATTCTAGCATGTATGGAAAGCTTCAGCAAGTTTTTTTTTTTTTTTGTCGAACCACCTGCCCTAATTCTTTAGACCAATGCCCTGTAATTCCAGAGTTGTTAACTAATGGTTGCCTCAGTGAACCTTCCTTGCCCCCGAGCAACCAGGAGCTCATAATCCTGCATATAAGTCGATGCATTTTATCAGTTTGTATTCTACAAAACATTAGCCACAATGCTTCCCTTCTCGTTTTTCATTATCATTTTTATTTCTTGTTCATACATGAATTCCTTTTCCGTTTCTTTATTGTTGTGGGCACAGTCAAGTCCACAACTACAACCTTTCTGATTTTTTATTACGTTATTCAATTCTGAGCTGAGAACAGTTACTATCTGCACAACTTAGCAAAACATACAAGTTATCAGTTTGAACCATCCCCTAAACTGAAATTTTCCGGACAAGTGGACATGACAGAAAGAACATACTAGATCAGACAGTGAGTACCTGTGCAATTGCCTGTACACAAAGCTTCCCTGATAGAACAGCACCTTCCATTGAAGCCAGGTACTTTTGTTTTGTGTAGTCACCAGCTAAATAGAAACCCTCTATAGGAGATCTTTGCAAGGGACGGCAAGGTTCACAATCTGGGACAGTCTTGTAAACCGACCTGAGACATTTATCAGAAAGGTCTTAGAGGGGAAAGGAAGATTCAAGTAGTAGTATCATTCACCAGTTAAGGTTTTCTAGGTAAATTAGAAATTGGAAAACCAATCAGAAGCACTGATGTACTGTAGTACTCAGGGTGCTGGTCCTGCTGGATGGCGTTGTTAACTTTTTTGCAAGATCGATGAAAGGTCAGATGCTATGCCACTAGGTCAGTTATTCAACTTCAATGCATTATTTCAGTCACACGAGGGCAGGGAATCCCTCTTCCATCACCCTCAATGGAGTATTTCCAAATGCAAGGGTTTGCAGTCTAACCTTGGAGTTTTAACAACATGATACTTCACGATTTTTGCTTTGCTTTGATCTGCGGATATTTCATCAGGAAAAAGTTTTGCAAGTTCCCCCATTGTAGCATCAATAATCTCTGAGTCACTGCGTGAAATCCATTCTTCAGCAGGCGCAAAAACTAACTCCAGCATAGATTTATTTGGGTCATAATACTCCTGTACCAACAGTAAATAATGAGTTAAACAGTTGACTTAAAAGTACTATTTTTATGGGCGGGGAGGGGGAACATAATTAATGCATTTGAGGATTTGATCAGTTGAAGTAATAAAACACGCCTATGCATTGTCTGAATGGGGACATAACAGCAGCAGTTGCTTAAGATTTTAACCAATAGCTGGCCAAAGACCTCATCATGCGCAAATAGTATGCTGCTTTCCATTTATAATGGACCTGAGTGGGTGAGTTTAACATTTTGTCTAGAACATGACAAAAAGTTTGCACTGGCTAACCTGGTACCTGAAATTCTATGAAGACCGGATACTGCTACAATAAATTATGTTAATCCATATGAAAATATTAGCATAGTCATGGCCAAGGACACAACTCAGCATATGTTCGTGCATGAATTTTACAACACATGCATATACATGTGTGGGTTTGTGTAATGAAAACATTGAAGTACAATTTTACCTTACATGTCAGAGACATGTCAGCATACACACTGAGAAGAGGACTCCTGCACAACATAAAAAAGAGAGATAAAACTAGTTGGGAGATAGAGTGACTCTAATTTTGGAAAGAAAGAGAAAGGAAATGTAATTACCAAAAATAAGACTTAACATATAGTTGGACTGGAAAAACATCAAACGTAAACGATAGAAAAACTCTACTCGACACCAGGGCAAACAAAATTGGCAGTGGAAGAATATCAAGTCCAAGCTCCAAAAATCCAGTAGCAAATTTGACCAAAGCTCTCAGTAAACCCTTCCGGGGTCAATCATACGTGTTTTAAATTGGACTCTTAATTGAAAGAGCAATTCTAGGAACCCCGACAACATTCTATGAAACAAAAAACTTTTGAAAGGGCAACAGATCTGCTAACTCCAATTTCAACATCATTGGTGGTACTATTAATTCTAAATTTCTGGCTATAAATTATTACATGGGGGAAAGCTTCTCCAAAATTGGATTCATATTACATCATTTAGAGAAATTCAAATCAATGGTTCAGTAACTTAATCACTCATGGAATTCCTAGCTTCTAAGTCACCCAATGAGCATAAGAGAAGCATTAACCATACATGTGCTTGGGTGTGGGTGTGTGTAGGTGCCTTATATGCAATAAAAAAAATATAAAGTAAAACCATTCATGGGGCCTTACTTAAGAGCTTCAGATTTGTTTTCAGTTGAGTGGTTCTTAACCCGTTAGAGAGTGGTGGGCTTGCTCAAGTTTCAAGTCTAGAGGACATACATGAGGGGGGTGTAAGAGAATACAATATGAAATCATTATTGGGAGGACGCCTAAAATATAAGCTTTTGGGTTGAGTGGTTCTTTGACAATAAACATATATATGTTTTAAGCAAATCAATTGATACAAAATAAAGGTTCAGGACCTGCTGAAAAGTAGGTGATCGTATGTATTCTTCAGTTTCCTGTCAAACCTGTAATAAAAATAATTGTCAAAGAAACATCAAGCTAAAGTTTGAACTTTTTAACAACAGAGATGCATAAACATAGGTATTGACTTCAGTGTAAAAACTAACGAGTACCATGATACAAAAGTTAAAATTGTAATGATTTTTTTTTCAGAATAAAGTGTTGTGAAATTGAGGAAACATGATTGATGAACTCAATTATATAGTTGGTAAGAATGTTCCCATGGTGCATAAGCAACACATAACAAGATCATTCTAACCAATGCGATAAACTTCCTTCATAAAGTTATTCCTTCCATCTCTCAACATTGCCAAACCAAGATTTTTTTTTTTTTGGGTACAACTATGGGAGTTAGTTATTAGTTGTTACTAGTTAAGAAAGGGGACTAAATTGACCAGTCATGAAAGTTGTGGGGCTAAACTTCCACCATTGGGAAACAGAAATATGAAGAATCGTGAGTCAAACCAAGCACCTTCTCACATAATGCAAAGAGGTGCTACCACTTGCAGCAAACCGCAGGTAGTCAAAACCAGAAAGCTGAACAAAGAAAGCTACTGATACAACATGATGGTAGTAAGAACAATAGCAGAGTATTGTCATTATTTTGCTTATTCATGAAAATGGAATCTATCACTAACCATATGTGAACATTAATAACAGGAACTCCAACTAATTTCTCCAGTTTCTTGAAGTAAGGAATCTCTTTCCAGTTATCAGGCAAAAGAAGCTTCAGGGTATCAACTGGTTGGAGCAACATACATTATCGATATTAGAGAACAAGAATTAAAAATTATACTAGCTATTTATTGTAATGGGAAAGATCAAGTATACCTGGAGTGGCAAACACATAAACATCCCCTTCAATCACATCCCCAGTATTTAGTAAAAAGCTCTTCACTGTTCCATCATCATTTAGCTCAATTTTCTTTATCCGAGAATTAAGCTTGACTTCACCACCACGCGACTGAATATGATCAACAATTGGCATGCAGAGCCTCTCTGGGGGATTACCATCCAAGAAAGCCATCTTTGAACCATGTTTCTCCTATTGACAATCGACAAAATTCCATCTATTAGAAAAAATGTTTTCTTATAGCTTATAAAAAATACAGAGCATGCATGTTCAATCATGTATAGACCTATTAATGAACCCAAATACATCATTTGTAGGTCACAAAATGAAACTGCAAGGAAAACGGTCACTTCACCAAGTTTGAATTATTTACAAGCTTAGCACTCTCTTCAAACTTACAGAGTATACTTCTACCTTTGAAATATAAAGGAAACAGAAATTAAAAAAAAAAAAGTGAATTCAAATTACAGAAGTTTATTCTATTTTGAGTTAGGTGCTTCGGAGCTCCTTCATCAGTACCAATGTGATTGTTATATGTTGTTCAAGTTCAATCTTTTTTTGACTATATATAGTGAGTAAATAATGCAGAATATGCATTTAGGTGTTAGTTAAAAATATCTTGACATGTAATTTGATTTTAAGTTATATTTTGATTAAGTTATTTTTCATTTTGATTTTGTTCAAGTATTAAGAATATAATTAAGTAAATTTGAAAATTCAATCTTATATGTATATAGAGCTTAGGTTCCGAGGACACGCACCTTAAGTCTTCAAATTTTAAAATCATTTTTCTTTTAAATTAAATCATGTATGTGCGGCATAAAAAGAGTTCCTTTAGTTAGTATATGTATATTTGCATGTGATTAGTTATCTTAATTAATGAAGTATGGATTATGATTCGATTTGTGAATATCTGACAAAATAAGGTTCTGGTTAATGGATTTGATTACTAATTTTCATATGATAAGTATGGATTTTACAAAGCTACATATTATCAGGACACCTATCACTAACAGGGACATGTTAGCGTATGTGCACATAGAAAAGTTTGTATGCCTTAGCTAGTCCCGTGTGTTGGCCAACACATGGATAGGTTTGTATGATACCTGCCTAACAAAGGTTCTTTTATTGGGACATGTGAAATGGGAAAGTAACTTCTTTCTCCTTTCTTTCATATGTTTTTTTGATATGTGGTACTCCGAGAGAAAGCAAGTATAAGCTATATGATTTTGGTTAAGTATTATAAGTTATGTTAAGCATGAACATGATAGCTTATTAAATGAGTTAGTTAGATGTTTGCGTTATGGTTGTCCTCGTTCTTGTATATTTTGTATGATTTGCTCACTAGATTGTGGAAAACTCACCCCTTTATTATTGTCTTTTTCAGGTGTAAAGTTGTTGGCAAGTCAAGTTTCATGTGACTAGGAGTCGGTGTGTTGAGTTCCTCTTCTTGTGGGTTTTTTTTTTCATGCCACCCAATTTGATTATACAAAGTTTGGGTTTGGCTATGTAAACTTGGTACTAAAGTTCCACAATTACAATTAGTTTAGGGCTTTTGTATGAAATGTGTTATGTATAGGAAACTTTAGCGTGTTTTGAACATATATATGATATTTTATTCCTGTTTACATAAGCTTTACGTTATATATGATATGTTAATCCTGTTTACATAAGTTTTATGTTTAATTGTGTATGTGTTCCGAGGGATGCGAGAATCAAGCTAGCCTAGACCCTTATGCTAGTCATGTGCCTGCTTTTAGGGTTGTGATAGAAATCAAGAGAAATTCAATTTTTAGTCCAAAGCAACTTGAGAAAAATTAGAAATGGGAGATAATGAACTCATGTGCTTAGTTATAGGACATTGGTGAGTTCACTTAAGATCATCACATCCCAAAGTTTATGGTTTCTATGATAACCCTTGTCCACAAATGAGAAGAAAAATAATAAAAGGAAAGAAGTGATTTCTATTCATTCAGATACAAAAAATAGTCTGAAAAACTAAATTGACTCAAGAGAACCAAAAAGGGGGGGAATGAACTTCGATATCCCTGTAGAAATTTTTTTTGTTGTTGGGAATCATGACAGGTATAACCTAAGGTTCCTATATACAAATATGTGGATTTCCTAAGGCACTATGATTTACACGCATAAAATAAGCAAAAACTTGCCCTAAATTCCAACCATACTGTACTTGAAATAACAAATCTCACCAAAGATCAAAGCCGAGTTCCCATTTCCTATCCTATACATGGAGTACTTAAATTTTTCATACAACATCCAAGGGAAATGGTAGGAAGTAGCTAGCATACCTGAAGAAATCTGTTCAAAGCTATCAAAATGCATTGCATTGAAAGCTCATCTGGGTTAATAAAGTTTAGAGCCTTTGACATGGCAATAAACACCTCAGTAGTCACTCTATCAGGCACACCCTAAAATACAAAAAGATAAAACAAAAGGTCATTTGTGTATGTCAAGTTATATTCCAATTTCATATAGACTGGATAAGTTAATGAGAACTCTATTAAACAAACCAAAGCTTGATTCAAAAACTAAAATTATCAAATGATCTGTTAGTTGATCAGGTTAATTAGAAAAGCACGCCCTGAGAATGAATTAAAAAGCATAACATGATATCCTTCTTTACAAGGTTATGCAGTTCTCTTCGAGGAATGCCCATGTGAAATATACGTAGGACCTATAAGATAGTAAGCTATGTACTTTAAAGAATGAAATTTTCGCTTAAATTCTTTTTCTTAAAAGGAGGGTAGAGAGGAGGGAAGCTGAAGGTTCTCTGATCTTAAGCCTTCACCTCAGGATACTGAAAACATAACAACCATATCACATAAGCCTCATCTTCCAACACTGATATTTTCCAATTCAAGATTTCATTGAGCAAGATAAATGTCAGTGGTAAGATTCACACCCATATTGTACCTCTAAGCACGAATCTGTATCCAAGAGCCATAGAAAATCCTACCAAATGATTTCATAATAAATATAGCATTTACATGCCGGGTCTAATTAATGCTCATGATTTCAAGAGCATAAAAGTTAGCATGAAATTCTATTTGTGTATGTTCTGGCAAGAAAGCTAATGAATACTTTGGTTTGAAGTTCCAGTATTAAACTATATGTGCAAGGTTGCTTCTGGTCTATCTAAATAAGTTACATCTCCTAGTATTGTTCCAACTGAGGAAATGGTTAAGTTTATAACAAATAAGTTAGGGACTTCCTGTGTGTGCATGAGCTGCTTACGCATCTACATTATTGATTTTGGCATGCTAAAGCATACCTGCTTTCTCATCCACTCTTGAACACTTAAACCATCTTGAGCCTCAACATAAGCCTGTCCACCAACAATTGCTGGCAGTAGCCCAATTGCAAACTTCACTTTCTCTGGCCAAGTCAGCATTTCATTGTTCTTTAAAATGGCCAATATCCCTGCCAATACATTTCCAACAAATATAAGGTAAATCTGGAGGGGAAAATAGAAAGATGAGGTGCACTGTTGAGGAAATTCGACTAAGCATGAATTTTATAAGAATAAACATCCTTTTGATGTTAAGTATGGTGACTCAATGTGGTCACATGAAACAAACCCAAGGACTATGTTTCACTGACCGCTACCAGGTAACAAGTGGAATAGTTTTACAGCACAGAAAACAAGCATAAAATGAATTGGCTTATGAATTAGTTCAGAGAGCCACCTCCAACTCTCTGTGGATGTACTTAATTTTAACCAAATCTCTCATCTTTCTACCTGTTCATTCTTGTTCATGAGAACATGGTGATTTTTTTGAGGCTGGATGGCACCAACCATCTGCTAAGAAGTCCGTATCACATCATAAAGGCTTTACTGATTGAAGAATTGACAGTACATACTTGCTCTGTCTTACCTTTTGCCACTAGAACAGTAGCCTCAATATTTGAAGGGATAATATCAAACAAATGTCCTTAATTCTTTATTTGCACACACAAGTTGCTTACCATTTAATGGTGCAGGGAGAACTTCAGGAAAATCAAATCGACTGAATTCTCCTGGCTTATTTGGCATTGCAAATATCATAGAATGCTCCTTCCACTGCAACCTATCATTGATACCAAGTTCACCAAAAAGATTCTGCACATTTGGATATGCCCCAACTTGCAAGAAACAAAACAAAGATTCAATAAGATCAACGATAAAATCACCAAAGGTGAACACCTAAAAAAGAAAGAAACAACTTCATGAAGCATAAAAATTAACAGCTAGATTACAATAGCCAGAATGGGAACAGAAAAACCATAAAGCAAGGGTATGTTTCGTACTTTCCACAAAAACACATTAAAGAGCAAATAAAGTAAGGATGAATTTGAAAAGGCATTATAAAGTGAAGACGCAGCAGAATTCACAAAGGAATTTGAACCTATCTTACCTAATCAACAGGCATATGAAGTGAGAGAGAAAAAAAACCAAGCTTAAAATTCTATCCCCAATTTCCTTTTACTAGTAATGAGAACTTACAGAATATATGCAAGCCTGTCTCGTACCAGTCTCCATCGTCATCTTTCCATGCAGCCACCTATCAGAAAACAGGCCAAATATCAGTTGATAAAATAACAAAAAAGATAGATCTAATGAACAATGCGGAAGATGAGATCCTTGCATCGTTTCATCCCAAGGAAAGAGTGAGGAAAACAGTAACCTACTTCATTATTAAGATTTATTGTACACCATTTAGACAAATATAAGAACACAATATCCCTTCAGATTATTAACATTTACATCATCAAGCACAACAAGAAATTATAAATTATATTGTAATGACAATGATGATAGGACAAAAAACAACCTAACAAATGAATTGAAAAATAAGCAAACACAAGTATGTTGTCAACTTGAGAAGTGGGTAAAAATAGAGCAGTGTAAAAACCTTTCCACCTAAAACATCTCTTGCTTCAAGCAATATAGGCTTATGGCCTGCATCTGCCAAATATTTTGCAGTCGATAAACCCGCCAAACCTGAAAAAATAAGGAAAATTTTTAGTCACACACACAAATAAGGATCGCACAATCTCTCAAAAGTACATGCAAAAATCTTGTGAAAGTACGAGCTTCAAAATTATTAATTAAACACGAAGACAATATTTCAACGAAAATTTTTTACAGATAGATAGAAATCAATCTAAATAATCAACACACAGTTTTTTCCCATACAAAAAAAGGATAAGATTTCATCACCTGCACCAGCAATGACAACATTTAATGGTTTAGCTGGACGCGGAGAAGAACGAAAGGATGAAGATAACAAGGCAGCTTCTAAGAAATTCACCGTGTTATCAAGGTCCGGTCTTGGATAGTCCACACAGACAACCTACAGCGTAGACAAAAGATCACCGCAAATTTTCACGTATTGATTGGCAACTAAATAATACCCTGTAGTGTAGAGAACTACGCACCCGCAAAGGAGGGCGGATATGATTCCTTAGTCTTGTTTTAGCAGAAGAATTTCCAAATGGGAATTTCAAAGAATGGCCCATTGATTCACTGCCTCTAAAAGCTAGTGCATTAGTTTGGTGAGAACAAGTAGGATAGGCGCCACATCTCAAGGCAACTTGAGAATCTAATGATTTACTATGCCAGCTCAAGTTGAATGCACTCATTTCTCCAAAACCAAATTCAACAGCTATAACAACTGTAACAACAGCCCTGCAAACAAAAAAGAAGAAGAAGAAAATGAAATAAGATTGCAGAACAAAAACAGTAATAAAGTCAAGAAACGAAACGCATAACCAAAGTTCATTCCTTTTCTTATCTTTCTTGATGGAAGAAGAAGAAGCTCAAGATTCAATTTTTCATGCAATTTGGAACTCAAGATTGAAGCAAGGAAGTCTTTGCATACCCAGTTTTGCTCCAAGTATAATTAAGAAGGCAGGGAGAGAGAATAAAAGAGAAGAGGAAATTGCACTCACCCCTTTAAATGGAAAATTGGTTCCGACAAGAGTGCGTGAGAGAGAGTGAAGGAGAATTGGGGAAGAAACTAGATAGACAGCAGCAGGGGTGCTAAAAAACAGGTCATGTAGTTTGGGTGACTCTTGTCTGTTACAAGATATAGCTGAGTCTTTGTTTGGCAGTGACTTTTGCTCTCTGGGTGGGGAGGAAATGATAAAACTTCCACATCTATTTGCTCAGATATAGAAAATGATCTGTTTATTTTGTAGAAAAATAGGATTTTATCTCCTTCTATTTACAAAATTGAGGATAATAGTATAGGATTTGTTTGGTAGAATTTAATTCTCATAATAATAATAATAATAATAATAATAATAATAATAATGTAGGATAAATAAATTAGCAAGTATTAGAAGTAAAGAAAGGCTTTTGTCAGGTTTCGGAAATGAGGATTTGTTTGGTCACCGTTAGGAATATTCCGTGACGGATGACTGGGGATAATTAGGAGACAAGAGGCCAACACCACTCTTCTTATCTCTGCTGTCTCTTGTTTCTTATAAACATAAGGCCGCGTTTGGATGTCGGGAGTGGATAGGAATCTCCTCCCTGTCGATTTGTGTTTTTTTTTTTTTATAAACCATCCTGCATTCATCCTTGGGTTGTTTAAATTAGTATAGAGAATTAAAACGGGGAGTCTGTTTTTTTCACCGGAAATATATTTTTATTAATTTGAGTTAAATAGAGAAAAATATTTTATTTTTTAGGGGGTGCTGTCACTTTAATTTCCCCGACATTTTTCTTTAGACAAGAGTTCGAGGTGGCTTCACCTTCAGCTCCGCCCAGTGGCACCATCAGTACCACAGCATCTTCACGACCAACTGAAGAAAAAGCGACAGTATACTGAACTTGAAAGGATATGAAAACAGCAGTAAATAAAAATAGTTAATACTCTCATTCTCGTCAAGGTTCCAAACGCCACAAGTTCACAGCTTTATGCTCGTACAGCAACATAACGTAGCAAACTCCGGATTCCCTGTTTATGAAGAAGAGCAATATAATTATCCAGAAAGGCTCGTTTAGAAATCCCGAAAGCTCATCTTAGGGTCCATTTTCCCAAGACCCCGTCCCCTTCCTCTATAAGCACCTCTTCCCCTTGCCCTTGCCCACTTACCAGCTCGCTTGAAGAACGACTTTCCATGCTTCACTTCGATGAGAGAATGAAGCAGATTATCACAAAGAATACAACCAACATGCAGGGTTGCTCCATCCTCCAAGGGCGTTGTATTCTTGTTGAAATCCACTTCTATGATTGTTGAGTCACATTCAGGACATTGTTCTCGAGTAGTGGAAATCCGGTGAGCACCTTGAGGGAGCAAGACAAGACAATTGCACATATTGCAGTAAAGTCTCCACTTGGGAGCACTTATAGGATCCAAAACAAGTGTCCCATTGCATTCAGGGCAAGCACAAACCCCTTGAGCTATCAAAGAATGCCGACATGTCGGATGCGGACAGAGGAAGCATGGCATGCCGGCCCCCTTCCCCAACATCCCAGAACTACCGGTCTTAGAAGCACCAAAGAGAGCGTCTATACCTTCAAAAGGAGGACTATTGTAGCAGAGAGGACAAAGAGGGAATGACTTGCCTTCTGGACCAGCCATGGCAAAGATCAACAGCTCAAAGTTGTCCAAAGGACATGTTAGTTCCTTGTACAGCTGCAAAAAAAAAAAAATTGAGCTAGTTATTAGGGAACAAAACAGTGAATTTAGACACAGGATGACAGTAATGCCATCCTAACTGCACGTAAAAGCAAACACCTCAGGCTTTGAGTGGCCAGAACCACAAACTCTGTCATAATTACTACTGGTTCACATCTTTGTGTTCCCGTCAACAAAACATTATTTAGTTAAAATGATGGTTTAGCTAAAACTGATCTGACAAAAGATCTAAGAGAATAATGCTATGGAGTTTCAAATCTGATGATCAACCTGGTCACAAAATCTAATAATCCCACTGTATGGTGAGCATTTTCACCAATGAGTTCCATATCATTGTGATTTGGACAAGCTATAGTAATTCAACTAGTAGCACCTGCCCATTGATACAGGCCCTTGGGGAATCCAAAGATTAAAAAAATAAAAAAAAGGCATGACTGTACGAGAGGATTTGGAGTTGTCCATGAATTGACAATTCCAGTTTTAACTTTGAGAGGTGGAAGTCCACCATGATTGTTTTGTAGTGAATTCCTCAGGATGAATAGTTTATCTTCTCTCTCTTTTATTCTTCTACATTAGCAAGTTACAAGCATTATATAATGTCTATATGAAGACAGTCAAATTAAATTCTTCATTTTAGCCTTTTATTCAGCACAAGATACCCAAAACAAATTGATGCTAACAGGTCAATCTAGAATTCCTCTATATACACTCCTCAATTTGTAATTCATTTCGGGAAATGCCTGCTTAATTCAAGACATTCTTATCAAACAAACAGGAGAAAACAGAAGAAAAACTAAATTGCATAGTGAAGTGGCACAAAAATGCTAATTTGTGCTCAACGTACTAGCAGAATGTTGAGACAGGCATCATGTCCATGAAGAAAACATGAAACTGTAGAATATCAGGCAATTTTATCCTAGCCAAAAGACAGAAAGAAGCTACTGCATGATAATATGAAACTACAGCACAGCCTCCTCAGTTTCAAAACCTGAAACATACTGTAAAGTTCTTTCTATATTTCATTCATGCATTTTGGTATAAAATCGAGAGCATTGATAATTTTTTCTGGTGAAGTTAATTACCTTGATTGTTCCCTTTTGAGGAAGATAATAAACTTCCTCGCATGTACCACAATATAAACGTGATGGCTGGCTAGAAATGTACTTCATGTACCTCAGGCATTTACCACATTTGCTAAAAGCACGTCCTGAGTCAGCAAGTGGGGAGAACTGTGCTTCAAACAATGCATCCATGTTGTCAATCTGATCAAATAGAAAACAAGCAAACTAGTAAGGAAGAAAAGTAGTCATCACAATCAAAGTTCAACAACACTGACTACTGTAGCAGATTAAAAGCGATGTACAGCCAAAGCAGACAAATGCAATGCACTATACATCTTCATATATAGATTACTGAATATTTTTTAAAAAAATCCTGTCAAAATGATTGGCACAATGGTCACCAAAAAAAGTCAAATAAATCAACAAGACTTCCCCGTCCAATTAAATAAGATGGGAAAATCCATGTAACTCTGGCATCACTTTCTCCATGGATAACACACTGATGTGATATGATGGTGATCCAGTCTACCTCACATTACCTAAAATAGCATTTCTACTATTATCATTCTACAACTGACAAAAATGATATATTAATTTATAAAGGTTACCACAAAAGTTGACATGAGAGAGAGCGGAGAGGACAAAAGTTCAATGCCTAACTCCACTTTGCATCAAGCAATGCTTTCAGCTATCAATGAAAGATGAAAAAGGGAAGGAAAAGAATGAATCAAATCATGACCTGCTTAACAAAGTAACTGTACTTCCGCTTGAATTGTTCTAGCACATGCTGAACAACAGAAGAATGATCAGCCTCACCCTTGGCAACAAGGGTAATCTGCTGCTCAATAAAACCACGAATATCTGGTAAACAGAGATCTGGATCAATACATTGATAGCCTCTTATTAGTGTGATACCCAAAGCAGTTGGAACCAACTTTCTACCAGCTTGTACCTGCAATTTGAACAAAAGGGAATATCAGAATTGGGGAAAACAAGACAAAATAATAAGGAAGAATTTATGTTTCTTTTAGAGCTTGTAAAAAATGAAAATCCACCTTTTTTAACAGGGATAAATAATAATGTACCTGAACATAGTTGCGCTCACAGATGTTGTTAATATGTACAGATATTGATGCATCTGTACCTATTCCATTCTTCTCCATCAGAGAAATCAGCTCACTTTCACTGAGATAATCTGGAGGAACAGTTTGCCCCTACATATTTTATGAACTCATAAAGCACCGCCATAATACTGAAACATTTAAAGTAATATTGGTTTTACTGTTGTCATTTTGTTGCATTTTATAAATAGCACAATCCTTTCCTAAAGAGGCATGGAACAGATATAAACCTAGTCAACAGGCATTGATCCACCTTAAGCCAGAAATATTGTTCCCAGACCAAGTTTAATATTTCTTTTTTGAACAAAAAAAAAATTATTAACATCAGGAGAAGAAAGTACAGGCAGAAGATAAGGCATCGTCCTACAGAATAAACAAAAGAACGAATACAAAAAAGGCAAAACTAGATCAACAGTGTTCCCCAATCCCTTTGTATTATCTGGTAGGGAAAATCTACTGGATAGTCTCACTGCTGAGGCACCATAATGATGCTAAAAACACATATTTATACCAAAGAAGTCAGAAGGATAAGTTTGTTTGGAAAATCATAGAATTGCACTTGTTCCATGCACCAAGTCATAGCACAGGCACATTTCCACAACATCTTATCGTCTTTTCATATCCCAAAACCATCAAAGGCTCAAAGAGAATCCCCTAAGTATGATATATTTCCCTCCTTTAAAAAAAAAAAAAAACCAGAGAGAAAAATTGAGTCCCAGTTGGATGGGACAGTGTCTAATAAAATTCAGGCACTAAACAGAAGAAATTGCAAGCATGATAGTTCCAAGAATACCTCAAATAGCTCAACTTTAGAAACTTCAATTTTATCTCCTTTTGCAAACTGAGGAAGATTTTTCTCACTCACTGCCAACCATGGCATAATTGATGTAAATCCTTTGACTGTAACATGCAGACCTATACAATGGAAGAACTCTCCACCAATTGAGAATTCTACCTTTGTCCTGAAATGAACATCATTTGTCTATGAACATACAATTAGATGAGAAACAGTACAGGGAGAAGAAAGAGAGTAAGATATCTGTCAAGAAGAAAGAAAAATCAGAAAACTATCACAAATGCACTGAAAATGAATACAAGAAGAATAGTCATTCATGCATCATTGAGTGATAATAAGTATGTGTTCTCGCAAAATAAAACTGTGACAGAGGGAGACAAAAACCATATCAATGATAGCATTCTTAAACACTGTGACTTGATTGACCACCCTAGTACCACTGACAACAATTCAATCAAATTAATATTTTGTTAGAGACACATTCAATAACAAGAATAGCAGTCTATTGATTTGGTAGCAACACATAAATGCAGTCATAAGTTTCCGTACATTGAGATGTCAAGTTTGGCTTTATACAGCTTTCTTAGTTGAAATTAAAGATCACTTGGGTTCGCCTGAAGCATGGTTCCAACAATACTTGACTAAAAACCCAAGATAAAATGACACTTTTCCTTCTGATTTCTAGCTAATATAACACAAATTATATTGCACTCAACATTCTAACCTACTTACATAATCACTATACAGGTAGTCGATCCCCAATATGTACATTCAAAGTCTAATGGTCTCCAAACTCCAAGAAAGCATGGAATGACATGGTTCATATTCAACATTTGATATCAACATTAGTCTCACTCCATCCATAGCAGATAAAGCAAATAAGTTTAGCCTTAATGATGCTAAAGGATCAAGCCAAGCAGATGACTAGGATGTTTGGACTAAGCATGTAAAAAACATAAAAATACTTGAGCTGGGATCCAGATTTCCAACAAGCCTATCACATGAGTTCCTATCCTATATGCCAAGCTATTGAGTAGAACTCACACACTTGCCAAGCAAAAAAATTACAATGAAGCCACATATGCCAAACTTTACACAATTCTGATCACATAAGCTTTTTAAAATTACATCACACATGACATAAATCACTGGCCCTTAGGATGGCTCACAATGGTGGCCATTTGTATAGAAAGAGGCAACCCTCTTGTTTTGCTTTATTTTATTGTGAAACTCTTCTGTGTATGACTTCTAGATTGTTACAAAAAGAAGCAGAAGCACTGTTAAACCACAAAATAAGTTAAGATTTCCTCTCTAGCTTCACCGACACCCAATACACACAGCAGGCCATGCAACTTGACTATCATTTGCTCTGTTTGTCATGCTATGCAACTTTGTATTAGCATGGTATACTCCAGCTAAGATATGCCAAGAACACGATTGGTATATAGCATGCTATAGTCAAATCCTATCCATCCAGTGCTTGCTCTGGTAGAAAGTCCACCACAATGATAGAAGACGAACCTTCATCTCTAAGGATTCTCTAGCTGGCTTTATTGTGA